>Ga0123352_10001761_pt1 | contig 29308 bp, 14 predicted proteins | sample TergutLab28metaG_FD_89700 | JGI IMG/M metagenome (GOLD analysis project Ga0123352, IMG submission 89700) | Labiotermes labralis P1 segment gut microbial communities from Petit-Saut dam, French Guiana - Lab288 P1 | ecosystem: Host-associated > Arthropoda: Insects > Digestive system > Gut ... | reverse complement strand
ATGTGGAGTACTGCATAATTATGGACCAAAGCTACTATGCATGGACTGAGACGTTAGGACATAAAACGCATGGCTTTACAGTTGGCAATTAGAAATGGTTTGAAACATCCATTTAACCAAAAAAATTCAAAAGCTGGGAAGAAATAGCTTCGATTCTTTTTGCAAAGGCATCCAGTAATATCTATGAGAACTCCTGAAGGCATTTCTGCAGTTCGGATGAAAAGCTTTACATCAGAAAACGTAGCAAGGTTTTTGACATCTATGAATCTGAACTAAGAAAGGTCAATCATCCAGTTCACAGGATATTCAATGCTGATGAAACAAGGATTATAACTGTGCAACACTGGCACAGTAAAGTTGTCAGCATGAGGGGCAAGAAAGAAGTGGCCTCTCTAACATCGGCAGTGTTGCCATGTGTATGAATGCCACTGGAACATACGTTCCACCATTAACAGTGTTTAGTAAAGTCATTTATAAAAACTCGACCCTGTAAGAGACACACATTCCAAGATCTTGAATTCGCATGCAATAGATTGGACGAATCTCAAGATAAGAGTCCCAATGGAGCTGGCAATGAAATTTCAAGATTGGGAACATCAAACGTTTCTTTCCACAACGCCAATGGTGGGAAAGTCCAGCAGACGTCCGACCCATTCCTCATCAATCACCAAAATGTTCTGCTCCCATATATCAAGCAAAACAATCAAGAGCGAGTTGTGCAAAGGTATTAAGTTTCTCCTTACAGGTAGCAGTTGCGGGAGTGTCAGTAGAAGAAATCCTTTTTCCTGTCAAAGAAACCAGCTATAAAAAGGCTATTTGGAACAAAGAGTAAAAGGTCTTCAAAGAAGGGTAAAGTAGGCGTACAAGAGTCATCCAGTGAAACAGATATGAAAATTGAATTTGAAAAAGATGACTCTGGTTATAACATAAGCGATGGAGATGCAGGGAACTTGTACTGCACAGGGGTTTTTCTCACGTGACAAGCATGGCGAAAAATTGGCTCAACGTGCGAGGTGCTATCGTTGGACGCATGAAGACTGTGGGGTTGAGGAAGACTACTTTGTGTGCCCCATGTGCAGAAAAAGTGCAAAATTGTAAGTTACATCATGAAATACCTTCTATCTCACATTAGGATACTATTTTTATTTTCTAGAAAAGTGACATGTACACATATTTTTGTTCTGAGACTTGTATGCTCCTACAAACTGTGTTTATAACTGAGTGTAAAGAAGAATGTTGTCTTGAATATCTGCCATTGTCCGCATTAAAAAATATTGAATGGTTTACGTACTACACGATGTTAAAAAAAAGTATCCCATAATCGGTGCCTTTACCCACCTCTTAGTCTAGCCCTAACCACTACAAGTTCGACGGATAAACGTGTTACAATTCCCATGCTGCATAAAAGGGAAGACTGTAATCTGTTACATATAGGACCATGGTTTGAGGCCCGATATGGTTACCTCTCACTGCCAGCATGGTAATTATATCCCACACCTCGCTGTGTATTCGTGCTTCATCAGAAGACTTGTCTGACTCAACAGGGGGGCGGCAGTTTCTCTTAAAGGAACGGCTTACGGCAGGGAGTGCGGAAAAATTCAGGCACCGCCCGAGTTGCAGAGGTTCGGAATAACAGCCATGTATGGAGGCCCATTCTCCATGAGTGTTGCCCAAATACTTTTTTAATTAATTTTCACTCTCTATGAAACTCACACGAACGGTTGCTGCTGGAATAATTTTAATGATGCTGCATTTGAAACACTTCAGTTTTCTGTTTGTAAGTTTATTCTCACAAAGTAATCTTCATTGTACGTAATACTTCATGGTTTTGCCCACTTTTCTCCTCTAAGGGACAGAAAGTATTTCTACAATAACACTAAGCTAGTGGAGGAGACCCAACAGACATACTAATTTCCCAAAATCACAAATAAAATCACGACTAACGCGCGACCTTTTGAGGCAGAAACACCATTAGCGTTACTTAGTATGGGATCTTAAATAGTTTACGGTAATATATCTCGGAGAACTGTACAACATTCACTAAGGTAATATTTTTTTCAAACGTAAAATAACATGGCAGGCATGTCAATCTTTTTTAATATTTCTGGTTGACGGCGATAATGAATATTTGGAGGCATTCTTATGAAATTTATGGGGGTAATAGGCCAAGCATTCCTATTGACTATACATGAAATCTTTTCCGAAATTCAGCATTTCCAGATGTGGCGACGGTGTGCAATTTTGAAGTTATGTGCCAAGTGTTTTAGCGACAGAAGCTGGAAAGTATAATTTATGTTTACGGCTGCGGAATTTTGAATCAAGTATGATCATCAGCCAATTTGATTGCACGTAAAGTGTGTATTGATTCGTATTATAATTAAGTTCTTAAGAAATAATATTGCATGTTTATTTTTTAAATATGTCAGTTGAACTAAGATTTAATGACGACGCTTTATGCCCATACTTGTGTGCTGTTTTAAACACAGCAGGTGTGCAAAGAGTAGGTCTTTTTCATTCATTCATACATTCACTTTGTTCTCTCTCATACGACAGGTTTATAGCCTCTTTCAAATTGAGTTATCCACAGAATGCGATCTAGTGCTTCCTCTTTCAGTTTCCAGCACCTTTTCCTTAACCATTATCCTGCTAACGTGGAGAATATGGTGAGCTCCTAATAATGCCAGCATATGGCAGACAGGATTTAATTCAGCGTTTAAAGGGTTAAGGTCATCCAGTAGGTGCTCACGTCCTTCCGTCACTTCTATTATCCTTCCCTGTATTTTTTCTTTAATGACAAATTTTAGAAAGTAGTTCCTAAGAAAGAAGGGGCTAATCCAGTAAACCTTCATTTTTTATTGTTTGTAAGATATTCCTGTCTCCGTGACTCTTTATAATACTACTTCATTTCTCACACAATCGGCCCAACTTATCTTCTCCATCTTTCTCCAGCGCCACATTTCAGAACTCTCCAGCTATTTCTAATCTTCTTTCCGAAGTGTCCAAGTTTCATCACCTTAAAAAGCTAAGCGCGAAATGTAGCTTTTGCTAGTTTCTTGCTTAAATTTAAGTCCAATTTTCTGGTGAAAAGATCCTTCTTCTTGTTTAATGCAGCTAATAAAATAATCGATTTAATTTCATGAGTACATCTTGCATCATTTGTTAGCATGCTACCCAATAGTTGAAATATTTCACATTCTCCAGTTTTTTTTTGACCTATCGTATTCTGTAGTGGGGATGGTTGCCTTGAGATTCCCATTACCTACCTTACTTTCTTCCACATTCATGTCAATTCCATATCATTTTTCGATTTCATTTCGTCTATCAATAATGTCCTATACCACGGTTTCTGTCTTAGCCAGTAGTACAAATTTATCTCCATATTTCATAGTGCGAATTACTTGTCCTACTATTTTGAAGTTTCCAAATCCTTTAAGAGCTTCCTTTGTGAGATATTCACTGCACAATAAAATAGAATCGTTACAAACACAATCATTCTCTATCTTCTCCTCCAGTCTTCACACTTCTTGTCAATCCTTGGTCCAGTCTTGTTTTAAAACTTGGCAGTCGATACCAATTCCCTTTAGGATCTACGTCAATTTGGTCTAGTTTATGATGTCTTTGAAGTAGGCACACAATTCCTCATCTATGGTCAGAGGTCGTTCTGATGATATTCTCAGCATCCAAGTTGCACACCTAGTTCCTTTTCCGCTTCTCAGTCCAAACTATCTTCTTTAAGTACATCATGAATGTTCCAATCATCCTTCCCAGTACCCTCGCGACTATCTTTGCTCTATGTGCAATGGTCGCTGCATTTTGTGAACTGTCTACTTCTTTAAGGTAATTACTGCAACTTCAGCGAAAATTTCGGACCACCCTCCAGCTGCACACATGTTGTTGATCACGTGTGTCATTATTCTGAGACCATCTTCTTCGAGTAATATGAGTACATTCCCAGACTGTAACCATCTCTTATAACTTTCTTATTCCTCTTCATATTGATAGCTCTATCCACTTTACTGGCAAAATATAAGAGCCTTTCTTGTCTGCATCTACTTCCTCTTCAAATTCGAGTTCTAGTTTTTTGGTCGATTAGGTCGCTTTTACAGCTGTGTTATGTAATTCTCCCGAACTTTCATACTTCTTTCTGATCTACTATTGATATTCCCTTGAGAGTTGCGATGCTGATGTTTTGATTCCCACAGTTTTCTTACCAACCACATTCCTTTGTTTTCATTTACAATAGGTCATAACGCCCTGTTCTTTCAAGTTCCATGTTCTCGTCACATCAAGATATTCCTTCTTGGCCTTGTTTGTGGCGCTTTCTAATTTTTTGCTTAGTCTTTGTACTTCTTTCTTTTTTCTTTGTTATCATTATTCCTCCTCCTCCGTTTTTCCATGTTAATGATCACTTACTGTGTGATACTTGTCTTTCTTGCTTTCCTGTCGAGTTTCCCAACCAAATCACTCATACCGTGTAACAAACGTTACTTGGCCTTGTTCCACTCCATTTACATTCCCATTTCAAATTCAATTGCACCGAAATTTTCTTCTAGGTTCGTTGTACCTATAACTTCCCTAGATATCACCTTAGTTTTCCTTTTTGAAATTTATGACGTTCTGCAATCTAGTGCTGATCTTAACAACCGGTAAGTTGTGGTCAGAGCCGGTAACTGCTACGGGCATAGGCTGCACATCCTTCATACCGTTTCTGATTTGACGCTTTACAGGCACGTAGTCTGAGTAGTGAAGACTGCCATCGCCTGGTGCTTTCCAGGTGTACAGACGGTTTTGTGAGATACCAATTTGAAAATGAAACTAGTTCTATAAAAAATATGTACGAGGAATATTTTCCGCTTATTTAACAGTTTTACGTAACCATTCTCTGAAGAAATATATATGGAAAGTGACTCGAAGAACACAAGGCGAAGTACTGAAGGGTGTTATTAAAAAGATCCAAGGAAACGGGTTTGACGAAGTGCATTAAAATAAAGTGCTGCTGAATTCGTTTCAAGTTTTTGTTCCAGAAACCTAAAACTGTTATTTTGCTCGCTTACGGAAAATATAGGTAATAAATAATTCATAACTTTACAAATTAATAATAATCGTCTCTAAAACCTGTGTTTCATGTAAACGGAAATTTGCTCCATAAAATAACCTAGTGTGAATCACTGAGTGATTTAGTGAGTCACGCCATGGTTGCCAGTGAGGTCAGACGGGTTTGAGATGGTTAACATAGGGGTTGCGACATTGTTCGCTGTGATGTACGTCCGAGGCCGAAGAAAGGGATCTGTGAGACAGGGAATCCCTTCTGAAAAACTGAGGCCGAAGAAGAAGTTGAGCATCGAGCATATAATGTAGAAAAAACACAGCATGTCCAGATTACACCAATCTAATGGATCAAATTTACGTTTGAATTTCTCTAAGAATACTGAAAGTACCGACGAAAAGATTCTTGGAGTAAAGCATGAATGTTATGACAGTGCTTGACAGGCTGAACAAGTGACTATGCTTGAAATATACAAAGCGATAATTCCTCTGCTGTTGTTATATATGATAACAAGTGCAGAAGTTAGCAAAGGACAAAGGAGACCTTGGTCTCTGTTACAATGTCAAATTTGCTGAAAATTACGCCTAGGAATGGTTGTCGCTATTATATCAGTTTGGTATCTTTAATATATGTACAGCTGCATCCTCAGAGCACAAGTTACAGAGTTTAGTCGTTTTTATGAAGTTCGTTTTTAAGTGTTTCCTTTTAAATTTTCAACGTACTTGTGTTTCATGTTTAAATAAAAGACCGGAGTGTATTTGAGCTTAATTGTATGCATGTGGTCTAACGACGCAATGTTACTGTCACTTTCTCGTCGATAAGATGCTTGGAGTAACACTCTGTATATTCATCGTCTGATATAAGTTCGGGACACCCTATTGACCTATCAAATTGTCCGACATGTTATGTAAGCTGTTCTCATCAGTGTTTAAGTTAAAGAAAACTACTTACAATGAACGTAATATATCTGTTGCAAGGCAAACACAAAGTAAAATTTACAACTTATAAAAATGTGTAAAGATGGTAATAGTTGTTCAGCTTAATAATTCAGCTCGAGATTTCAGGCTTGCATAGATCAATATTTATAAAACCATTTTCTGTACAAGTTTATACGCCAGAATTCTTCTACATCCTGCAGTATAGCATCCCTGCACCTCTTTTGAAAAACAGGTAAAGATTTGGAAAAAAAACTCGGATACTCAAGTTATATGACTACGTTGTATGTGTTCCTGGTAGAAATGAGTGAAATAAAAGCATTTTGAGATGGCGAAGAACTTGATGTATAGAAGTAACTAAACCTGACAAGAAAATAAATTGAGGCATGTCACTTTGCAAGAATCTCCAAGTTATGTGTTGAGGAAGCAGCTCGAAAAGTCGCTACAGATATTAATTAGGCTACAGTTCAGAATTCGAATACCGATCTATCAAGAAAGACCTGCAATGAATATAATTGTTAAACTTTTCATTGTTTATCACGTACTAAATTAATTAGTCTTCTTAAGCTGCATAGGCCACGTAACTTTGAATAGGCCAAATAAAATTAAGGTTGTACCATTCTGAAGGTGACATAGTGAAGTGCGGTAGAACATGGCCAATAGTTCGGAGAACTTTTTTTTGCCTTAAGTGTGAATGAAGTAGGTTCAAACGAAACGTCGGTAACTTTATACTAACTACATGGCTTCACATTGTATAACACCATGATATTAGTTTTCACTGCTGTGGGATTGTAATGGCGTGGGGTGTTTTATTTATTAATGGTGTCAATTTGTAAGACTGTACAGAGTCATGGTAGATTAATCAAATGTGTGTCCAGCATTTTCGAAATGGTACTAACGGGGGAAATTAAAGGAGTAAGAGGAAAACGTGTCCTAGTGCCACTTATTCCATCACAAATTCCACTCGCACTGGCTTAAAATCGAAAACTTGTCTCTGCGTCGAAAAACAGCGGACTAACCACTTCAGCTGTTTGAGATCTGCCAATCGCAATGCTTAATCTTAGAGCGTCCAAAGTAAAGTGTCATTATGGTCGATCGTGGGCCGGTTAACATTAAAATTAAATCCAAGTAAAATACTGAAATGTGTGTCATGCAGCCTTTACCGGTTTGATTCTCGTAATCTCTGTGTATGTTAAACAGCGCTACAAGGAAACTATACATGCTCGCCTTACGGCATGGCCGTATAGAAACACGTAGCGAAAAAAGTATAAATAAGGTTGTACTCGACTGTAACACACAGGATGGCTCTAACGTACTTGGGAAAACTTCAAGAGTGAGTTCTTCACATTAAAAGTACGAAGAAAGTTCATATAAACGTATATCCAGAAATAAGTGGTTTTTTATTTTCCATGGAAGACTGCATTCAACAAGTAATACCCTGATTGTGTTATATTTTACATTACAGCTGACATAAGTACATTTACAGTATACGTTCCCAATTTAATGACTGTTGAGTTCTTGTTGTTTGATAGTAGTCACTGTTCAAACCAAATGCTAAAAATATCTTCCACCTGAATCAATGAAGGCACGAACACGCCTGATCACGGATTTTCGCACCCTTTCAAACGTCCTAGGGCAGTTTCGAATGGTTTATTGGGAATCAAAAATGCGTCGGTGAAGTGTCTTTTCATTTTCAATTGGAGGTATTTCACCACAGATAAAAAGCTAAAAGACCAAGGTATGGCGACCGTGGGGGTTGTGCCTTCAAAATTAAATTTTTGCAGACGTATATGGTTACATAATGTATTCCTTGTTTTTGTGTGGGGAATCCTCTCCTGAAGTTTGTCTAAGCATTTTAGATACACCCTGTATAGTGACAAGCCATTAAGACAAAACGCTCCGATAATAGTATCTTGCACACGCTACTGACCTGAGGGGCCACACTGAACTCTATACAGTCCATGTGGTTTAGTGTCTGTATAACCTCTTTCACTGCCCTACCAAAATATTTCAGCCTGTGCAGCCTGTCCCCCCAGCGCAGGTTCGGAATTTCAGTTCAAAATCGATTTTCCTTAATAAAAAAAACTATTAAATCTTAGCGAATAAATTATTTCAGCCAAAATAGAGCAGTGAATAAATCAGAGCTGAACTGTATTCATGAGTAAATTTTGAAATGACTGTTAGTTACAGAGGCTGTATCTGGCCGAGTATTTGGATGATATACAATAATGTATCGGAAAAGTTTTGACATTCGTCATTCCATTGTATCGTCTTTATTAACAAATATTATTTGTACACGGTACAAATAATATTTATTAATATATTATACTAGTCGTCAATAACCAACCGTAATCGTTTCTACGTTACTTTTGGGCTGAGAATCTTAACAGCGCCACAACCTATAAGACATAGTTTCACACGAAGGTTAATATTGTCTTTGTTCTCTATCGGTGACTTAGTGCAGTTTGACAGAAAGGCACCAATGTTTCGGAGTAAGGAGCTGTCTCAAACTTCAGGGTAACAAGTTCGAACATGGTTCCACTTCTCTGTAACTGTACCACTGATTTCCATGTTCTGCTTACTCTTCTAAACTGAAGAAGGAGGCAGCACGTTCCTCCGAAACGTTGCTGCCTACTTATCGAACTGAACGGCTCCACATACTAAAGGAATTCACTCTCTAGTCACCACAGTGAAAACCTAAATCTCCCATTGAAATTGTCATTAGTCTCATTAGCTCCGAGTTTCTCTGTCAGATCCTATTTACTGGCGTTGTGTAAACCGGGCAGGGCCATTGAACTGCGCGCTATCCATCAATCTACTTCCAATACCACGCGACGTGTGGGTTTCTCCAAGAACTGACGTACCCTTATGCACGAAGAAACTTCGCAATTAATGGCCTATTGCGAAAAACTATCTCGTTATGAAATGTTCGGCCGCACACTAATGAGAATTCTTTACCAAAATTGGTAGCCGCCCTCCTTACTTGGCCGTACCCGGTCCGCTGTGTGTACCATAGTTTTTTACAATGTATGTCATTTTCGTCTTTGTCCAGAATATAATCTGAAAAAGAATGTAAGAGTTTATTCCATGTTACACCACGTATTTTTCAAATGCGTTTCCCTGATTTTTCGCAGTTTTCGGGAGATGAGATTCATTTATTCCCATCCCACATACGGTAGGCCTCAACATTGAAAGAGATAAATTAAAATATATAAGAGACGGAAATTAGCACATTTTTACACAGACAACAAATGGATGCCAGAATTAATGACGAAATATAGACGAAAAAGAAGAAGACCCTTGAAGAGGCTATTAGACGAGACCTATGAAGGTCTAACTCGTGACGGATGATGAGGATGATGATGATGATGAAGTAAACTTACTGAAACACGTCTAAACATATTTCAGTCTACACACTTGATAGCAGAATGATATGGAAGCGACAAGGGGAATTAAATTAAAGTTATCCCTGCGAGAGACCTTAGCACCACACAGGCGATAGAGCTTCACACATTCTTACTTCGACACTAGACTTGGGTGGGCATTTTCACGGCTCCCGATCACAAAATAATAGCCTATTGCATTTGGAATGTATTTTTCGCCTTCTTTCATCAAATGCACGTACATTACGTGGTAAAATGGTTGAAACAAAATTTATATTAGTATCTATTTACCCTTTAAACGCAAAGTTAAATCCCATCTGCGCTTTGCTAGCATTATTTGGAGCTCACCATATTTTCCACGTTAGCATGTAAAGGGTTAATCAGAGATATCTGTAGTTTTACTGCATGTCTTTTTGTAATGATGACACTCTTTTGGGAAAACTCTTAATCCAAATTTTGTTTTAAATTGCTTGATACAGACCAAACAAAAATTCGTGCTACAAGTTTAATTTTCGTATACAAAACAATTAATGTGACACCTCAGACATACTGACGAGATTACAGGCAAAGAGCGCGTTATTGCAGAAGCGCACCTGCACGACTGGTGGCCCAGCTCAAGGTTAGTTGCTCTGTCACCATCAGAACTCCGGCTCTTCTATTTTCTTAGAGATATTAGGATTTGTATGCGTCTTGAAGAAAGTGTTGTGTTACTGGGGAAAGACACTGAAAGCAACGAGGTGTTGGCTACGTAGTAAATACTTGTAGCAGACAGGTTCATTTGTTAAACTGTTGCAAGCCTTTGGCCGCAATTAGAAACTGCTCGTAAGTATGTGCCAAAGGAATTTCTGACGGATATTTGTCATTCCTTATCATGAAATATGTCAAACGCTTCCTGACTTATATTGTGGCGGGGTTATACGTACTGATTGCAGGAAGATCTTATCAGATTCCATTCAATTTGCTCACTGATGAAGTCTAGAACACTGAATTGTTCGAGAACAGGACGCCGAGAAAAATATTCTAACCTAAGAAGGTGATTCATCTACTGGAGAAAATTGCTTAATGAGAAGCTTTATGGTTTGTACTTCGTGTCAGATGTTATTGAGGTGACTGACTGAAGATGTGCAAAATGAGAGGGGCATTTAGCACGTATGCGGGGAGAAATAAAATAATTCTGGTTGGGAGTCATGAAGAAAACAGACAGTTGGGAAAAAATAGTCACAGCCGGGAAGACAGACATTATATGACTTCGTAAACTACACTTTGGCGGAGGGAGGGTGTATGTGGACTTACGTGACTTAGATATGGACCGAAATCCGGCTTTTGTGACAACGGTCATGAATCATCGAGCTTCATAAAATTCAGGGAATTTTTTGACTGCCTGAGGGATCATTGTTCTGCCAATAAGTACTTTCCTCCAAGGAATTAGTTGGGTAGCTGCATCTCAAATAAGCCATTATTTAACAATGCAAGACTTTTGCTTGCATTTAGTCGCAAGCAATAACATTTATTTCGTTATTGTTTCCACAGCGCAGCCTACGGCATTCGGTTATGGTGAGACTGTTACTAAAGGACTAGCGAAAAGTGATTTGTAAGATGGCTAAAGATAGCCCTTGAAAACAGTAAATGACTGCAGCAGACAACGAACTCAACATCTGGATACGGCAATACATGATAAAAGTTTTACAGTTGCCTGCAGGTATAAATAGCGAGGTAACAAATGCCGAAGAAGATATGGTCGGTCCAAGAGGTGGGGCAGGAACAGGTAACAGGCCAAGCTAGGCTAATAGTTTGAGACAGTATGTACGTAAATTAGCTAATAAGCTATGTTATTACGAACTGTTCACTGCCGCGAATTTTCTGCAAATTTTAGAAATATGAAGTCATGTTTTGAAATACAATCCACAGATGAGTGTCAAAAAGTTGTCTCTCACAAAGAGGGAAGATCATAAGCTGAGAGTTTTCGGGAATAGGGAGATGAAGAAGATATTTAGGCCCAAGAAGGCGAGGTAAAGTGGGACCGGCGAGTGTTGTACAGTGACGGTCTTCATGATTTGTAATTATCACGAAATATTATTCGGGTTATGAAGTCAAGAAGAATGAGACGGACGGGCAATGCGACACATTTAGGGGAGAGGAAAGGTGTATCCATGGTTTTGGTGGGGAAATCTAATGGAAAATCCACCTGTGAGGCATAGGCTTTGGTTGGTAAAATTAAGGTGGTATTTCAAGAAATAGAACAGGCGGGCTTGGAGTAGCCTTATCTGGATCAAGTTACGAAAAAGTGGCTGTCGCTTACAAACACGTTAATGGAAATTAAAAGTTCCATAATATTCGTGGAATTTCTTTAACGGCTGAGGCACTGAGCTTTTTCAAGGAGGACTCTGCTCCATGGAGTTAGTTAATTACTTTACAATTTATTACTTAATTCTACAGTTTACAAATATCTGGGAGCCTGGCACATTATAATTAAAAATTAAGAAAAAAGTGTAATTTAGACATTTGGTAGGACCCATTGGATGACTGTACTGGACTTTAACAATGACTCTCCCTGCACACAACAAAGTGACACAAATACACAATTACACTCAGTAAAACAGCCATACCTTCTGAAGAATATGAACCAACGATCGTAATTTCTAACACCCTGTGCTTCAAGCAGCGTGACAGTCGATAATCCTTTCGGTAGTTGGTTGTAGCTGTCAATCGGAAATGAAGATGACAGCAATAAAGTGCACTGGACAGTACGCTGGAGTCTTCTGTACAGCAGTAAATTTAATAACTTTGCTTAAGTGTAGGTCGCAGAATTTGTACTGCTGGTATTAAGACAGATTACAGATTGGTTCTATGGGATGAAGTGTGTCTTACAAGAACACATAAACTGTGATCGTTGAAGCAGTCTGCTAGCGGGCTTTCTGTTAACTTTAACGATTTTACAAACTGCCGAGTCACCCATATTTGTAAGTGTATGAAACGTTACTTCCATTACTTTGGAAGGACTGAGGAAACCCCAGGACAGTCCTCCCGCAGGAATTCCTGGCTTATCTTCACAGTTATATCCGCATGTACAGGACATATCTAGATTTAGAGTATTAGCCTGTTGTCTGGCAATTCCGAATAATATTTGCCTCATTAATTCCATAACATGCTGGCATTTTATTGTGAAAATTGACCTTTGTTCTAAAGTCCATTCCAGATCACCGCATAGAATTAAATTAAGTCTCATTCGGTGGTCAAACAGAGTATCGTGGTGAAGCCATGATGTTCTGTAACGCTACTTGGGGTGTCTCCGGTTCGAAACTCAACTGGGTCCCCCACTATACCGGATGAAGTTTTTGTGTTGCGTTCCATGATATTTCCAGACAAATGCCTGGTTAGTGCCGACAACAGGCCACTGCCATCACATTTCAGATTCTTAGCTTCTCAAAATTCATGATTAACGCATCTCATTTAACACTACGCAAAATCTGTAGTTCAGAACAGCGACATCAAACAATATGAGGATAAATCCAAGTTTAATGTCTTCCTGTAGCTAGTATAACACTGTTATCTGATCTGTAAAGAGGCGGAGTACATTCTCTAAGTCTTTTGTGAATTATTTTCAATAAGCGGCCTCATTCGTCACTCACACTTCTGACACACTATCAGCCTTTCACTAACAAAGTGAAACTGAATAACAACAAAAAGCAGAATCTGGCGTTTCGCAGGTGTGGGTTTAAGACAGAGAGAGAGAGAGAGAGAGAAAGAGAGCGAGTGAGACAAGGGGGCGTTACTAAACCAATAGCTCACCTCGACCCACTGGCCGTCTCGCCTATCCTTCTTTAACAGCACTGGCTAATAAAGGTTTCAATTTGAAATGCATAAAAATGCCACCTGTCTTGACAAACTCCTTTCGGAGGACACTGTGAACACATTTCGGTCTCGAGATTAATTGTTAAATATCTGATTAAAAGTTAAATAACCCTGTACTATATTGAGGCCATATCTCTTAAGAGTGAAAGAAATAAGTTTGGTCACATATGTCAGTGACATATTTGGGGTTACAATGTAACATGTAATTTACCTCTGTAACCTTGAACCATGTTGACATCATGATTAGTTTCTCCACATATTTACTTTGTACTTGATCTAATTCTTTATGCACAGGATTTACTCACGTAAAGGCGTATTTCCGTCTACATGGTACAGAGTTTATTGTGAGGGGATATGTGGGGACAATGGTGGACATTTTACATCTAGAACATGTCGTGCATCAGCAACAGACTGCACTCCATCTTGGGCGTCTGGCAATAACCTCGTTTTGCCGACGACATGATGTCATTACAAACTTCTGTAGGTATATTTTCAGAAGACTGAATCAAAATACTCCTTTGACACTTCATGTACGGCCCCATTAAGGACATTTTCAAAGAATAAAAAGCCTTGCACTTAAAGACATTCTGCCAATCTCACGTGTCAATTGGATTTTCATGTCATTGCAGACCTGCACGAGAAGGAAGTTAGCTCTTTTAATGATTTACTCTTTACGTTTTATTTAATGCCAATGTATATTTCACATATGGCTCTGGAAAAGAACTGAATACAGAGGTATTTCAGTAACAAATATTAGTTTATTTTTAGTTTCAGGATTTTGCTGGAAAAGGAAGTCACGTAGTACTTCATTGCGTGTTTGAATCTGAGAACCCTCGAACCTTAACTGATATACAAAAATTTGGGCACAAAGCAGTTTCATATCTCGCCCATACAAAGCGCAAACTGTGGCACAGCGGCAGTTTGCGAGAATGAGGCACGTTAATATGTTGAAAGGAAGCTATAAGTAAGTTAGCAATCAAAATCGCATACGAAGCTACGGGAGACTAGTTTATTGCTCTTTGAAAATTCAACTCATAAATTGCACGCTGTTGTTCAGAAATTCAATTTAACACTATGAAGCCCGAAGAAGAATAAGAATAAGAAAGAAAGAGAAGGAAAATAGGGGTGTCATGGGAGCCATATTTATTACGGATGGGCCGGCGGGGGGGGGGGGGGGAAAAAAATTTACAGCTCTGAAGGTTTCCAGGCTGTGCCAGTATTTCCTTCTGTTAAATGTAGGTTAGAGGCAATATAGTGCGCTGGCAAGTGAAAGAAGTAGTGTTATGGAAATTTGACGGTTTGACTACGCTGCAGGGAAAAGAAGGTGACCATATGGGCTAAATTTTGAATTCTGTGTTCGATGGGCTTCATTATTGTAGAATTTTGATAAAGATGGGTGAGATGAATTTGGGCGGAAATTTTGCAGTCAATGTTGGGGATGGCTGCGTAAAAAAGCGTGTAGTGCAACGCGGAATTTGTATACCAGCTCAGTATTGGCTACAAAACCGACAAAAATTACGAGAATCCTTGATTTTTTTTTTTTGCCTGAGGCCTGAAAAAGGAACAATGTGAAATTACTTCTCTACGCAGTGCTTTTTCTTTTCCTTTCGCCTGCTTGTCTTTCTTTAAGATTTAGGAAGGCATGGGGCAGTAATGGACTGACACTGACATTGGAAAGCCGAAATACTCGGGGAGAAACCTGTCCGAGCACCAGCAGATCCATCACAATTTCTAACAGACGGCATCGGGATCGAACCCGTGCCTGTGTAGTGAGAGGCCGGCGACTAAACTCGTGGGCCATGACACGGCCTTGAAGGCCTGCAGCTCTTTTAAACATTAGCAAATCCTCATTTCCTAAAGCGCAACGAAAACTGCGTTTCCATCACTGATGTTTGGGGAAATAATGGTTAGGCATATTTAGGAGTATTGTCAGAATCGTAACAATGTACTGTGTTATCACAATGCAAAACTGTTAGATGGCAGCAGTCGGTGTTCAGCCTACAGTGAGTAATAGGCTTTAAGTGGTTGGTCATTCTATTGTAGCCAGATTTAAGAGCCTAGTATTTAAGATGTCCCGGGTTCTATTCCTATCTTCACCTCTGGCATTAAAGTACAACAAATATGTAGGCATAATGGCAACCAAATATACGAATATGGGATTACAGCCAACAGTCGGAACGTTTTCTTTACTAATTACATACACGTTAGAAAATATACAATATCTCATTGTACTCTGTGTTTTGTGAATCAACAGCTGCTACAGACTCTTATGAAATAAGGTAAAACGAAATATTCCGTATTTAATCATTGCATTTTCTAACAGAAAAAAACAGATCCTTAACTGAATATCAGAAACACTTCCTCGTATTTAATCTGCTGTTGCACTCTCCGTAAGTGAAACCCATTTTGCTGTGAGTATGGTACAACATACGTGAGACCGAGCACGCTGGATCAAGCGGTAACACTGTGGACTATTTCGAACAGTAACCGAATAGAATCTCGAAAGGAATATCGATTATGCTGATAATTCTTGTGGTTTTCCTCAGACCTCCGGAAAAATTCCGAGATTCTGCGTGAAATTAGGCTGAGGTGGTTTCCTTTCTCTTCACTTCCAATTCGTCATTCACGAATAATCCTAACTTTCCTGGTTATACGAGTTACCGTCAGCACCTTTAAATAAACCATGAATAAAAGATGCGAATAAAAACAGTATTAGTTCTGCGCACTGTTTGGTGCTCTTCTGTTGTGACGTACATAAATGAGATACGTATTCCAGCCTGTCTTGGCATGCGCAGTACCTGTAGGACACAACGAAGACGTTTGATTCCAGATCTGATGACACTGCTGTGTGTTCCTGTGACAGGAACAGAGAATAACAGGTGTGACAGAAGTTTTGCACCCGGTCATGGCGAGGGCAACGACGTTACAATTCTGTACAAAAAAACTGCAGCACAGGTTATCTGTCATTGTCAGTGCGGGCAACTTTTCAGACTTAAACAGCATTTACTTTAGAGCCGAAGAATTTGAAAGGAACTCGAATGAGTCCATTCATATACGGAAGAGTACGTTTTACATTCTTGACTTTTGGGTTATGATACCGTGTAGAGTGTTGTCAGCAGTTCGGAGGAGCGTACTGCTTCCACATTCATAAAGTGACGGTATGACCGATGGCCACAACCTAAATGTTAACCGTCGTCCTCAGAATACTTAATGCTTTTATGTTGTGTCTGCCCTGGTAACGCTTTGATCAGCTGACCAGGTTTCATAAAACACGTGTTAAAACATTATTGCTGAAAAACGAATACTGGCGCCGTTTAGTGGAGTTCCCATACTGTTAGATAAGACAGTATTAGAAAGCTTGCAAATTGCGTTAATCTTAGGATTCCTGTTTTAATAAAGCGTAGTAAAACCAAGATGTTCAAGGAAAGAGTAAAGATTACCCCACTTCCCGTACTGGAGTCATGTCTGGAAGAACACGGCACAACAGCTTGTGAAATGTAACAAACGACGCTTTTAAAGTTTTTATTTGAAATATATGCACATGCACGTTACCTTCAAGGGGCAGGTCACTGCATTTCATAAGTAATAATGCACAACGAGATTGCTGTAGTCTGGGATGTGATACTCTTTTTAGTCTGGTGGATATGTGCTTTCATTTCTGAAGAAAGGTTTGGCTTCATCATCATCATCACTCTGCCATGATGCCTGGGGCAATGCAATGAAGTACACTTGTATGAGATTATACGGTGCCACATCTCAGAGCTGAGCCTTCTTAATACTTATCACCAAGAGAACATAAAAAACAAACTGATTTATAGTTTCCGCTCGTACTGCAATAGGAGGGAAAATTCGAAATTGTTGCAGAATGGTCCAGTAATGTCTTCTGTCTTTTTATCATTTATTAATATCACCTTTCAGAAAACTATAACTGATGAACAACATTACACTAAGTCAGTCGTTCTGTCATTCAATGCATTCAGTTCATTCAGATCTCATAAAGAGCCATAAATTGTAAAGTAATGTGCTGTTAGGAGTTGGAATTTATTCATGTGGCTGTAGATTAGGTCGGGAAGCGGGTTGACGTGAAGAGACAATAACCTTCGAATTTCATAAAAGGAAAGGGAAGTCCTAATTAGGTGATGCTTTTCTTTTTATTAAGAAGTGTTCTGCTTTATTGGATAACTTAGTTACATATTTAGTCAATTTCCTTATTTCATATCTAATTTACGTTATAATTACTTTGTGTATTATTAAAAGGTAAAGAACAAGAACAGAAGGAAATCGAAAAACGAAAAATTAAGAGGGAAATAAAATTTAAAATTTTAAATTAACTTTGAATATTTACTTGTTAAATAAAAATATAAGCCTAATTTAAGCCGCTTTTTTAAATGGATAATTAATGGATAATATACGCTACATACGATGTAGCCTGCAGTACTTGTTGCTTGGCAGTAAATGTGTATGTACAACAAAAAACACGGGTTCTTCGGAAATAAATTACTGGGAAATTTCCCTTCATATTACCCGTGGCTTCAATACAAAGATACCGCGAGCTATGCATGCTGCTTGCTCCACGCATCACGAGTTTAGCCGTTATTGCAATACAGAGCCACGGCATGCAATTATATCTGCGCTGACTTCTCTGAATTTATCCTTCATATAGAGAGGAATCTAATTGGCTGCAACAAGGCACGAACATTGGATTTATGTCCTGCTCTTTCTGCAAACAGTAGCTTCATTGAACCTATTCTTTTAGCTCCACTAGCAGGCCTAATGCACTGAAGTGAGCGCACGTACGACCATCCAATTCATTAGCGTATATCAATCGTCTTCACAACAAGAATAGGGTCTACTGTCTTGCTGCTTTTCAATATCTGACGCGTGTTTTGCTTTGGTATCTGGATGTGCAGCTGATTGGAACTTTTCGCTCAACAGTGTCGGAAATTGCCAGCTTTATAATTTATAAAATTCAGCGTAGTTTAGCAATTGTTGTGATGTGATACAGGGCAGAAATAACGCTTGTTTTTATCTTATAAATTTTGAATTATGGTCGGCATTGTATCTTTGTCGTTTGTCTTTGATACGCAAATCTGGTTCCAAATATTTTTCTTTCCGTCAACTATTTAGCAAGCGAATGGCGGCTGAATTGCCCGTTCCTTTCGGTTTGTTTAGTTAAAGTTGGAATGTATTCAGTTAAAAAAAAGCTTTGAAATAGACCTTTAATGAAGTTTGTTGAGTGACTTTCGATTTACTCCTTGAGGACAACTCACAGGAGCAGTACTGAAAATAGCTTTTCAGTTTCAGGTAAAAATTCCCAAATGTGTTTTGGATTTCGAGTGCTACAAGCAGCCAGACATCTACGTATGTTATTGATTTAACGGGGTTGAAATCTGAATATGGAGACGCAATGCCCTTACGAAATGTTGATGCCAAATGAACACACTACACCCCAGCACACAATAACGCTAGCCTTCACTGCCCTGAGAGCCTCAGATCTTAAAAGGAATAAGCTTATATCTGCCTGTAGAAAGATATGCTTAGTTTTTCGTCTGATTTGCCGAAATAATTCGCAGCCATTCACTTTGAAACCTTTGTTTGCGGAAGCGCATAAATGAAATCCAGTGAAAATTGCAGATGTTGGACGAGAATTATACCAGCAGCCCACAGGACCGTAAAATTTGATACGTAGCCATTTGCGAGATTAAATTACTAGATGGTAAGAAGAGAACGCATTCTGTTTCACATCATCAGAGATAAATGTCTGACAGCCCGCTCTTATAAATGTGGTAACATTTTTACGAATTAGTTACGGTAATTTAATACTACGATCTCATCATGACAAAGAAACATGCATGACATCAATTGCATCAAGAAAGGCTTCCCTTCTGACTGCTTCTGGGAATAAATTATAAATTGTTTTAGTACATTATGTTTGTTCTTGGTTCAGGTATAACGATGCTGTAAGTTACTCGGATTTAGAGCGTCGAATGTAGGATGGGAAGTGAAAAATCAGTTGAGAGTGTGCTAAAGGAAAAGGTCACGGTTAAATTTAATAAATATCCCTTAATATATATCCTTCCTATCCCAGAAGGTGCTTGAACCGATTGTGTGCAAGCACGAAAAACTGAGAAAGGATATTCGGGTTCCATTCTGCTGCGGGGTAGGTTTTCGGTGACTGAGCTCAAGACAGTGTAAGTGTACTGCAAGGAATTGTGGTAATGACAAGTTTGTCTCCGTGACAAATTACATAACCTTGGAGCGTATGGGAGGAGTATTGTTAAAATTTAAAGGTGTCGTCGAATTTTTCGTGGAATAAGAGAAGTTTCAAATAAATTTTATGGATAGAACCAAAGCACATGTCCCCTCAAATGCAGCTGTTTCCCAAAATTGTTCCGTTTACGAGATATTTATGAAAAATAGAGCAGGCAATGGATGTTGTGCTGCAGTATGGAGCAAACGAAATGCGATTTTCATGGTGGCCAGTTGAGATAAAACTACGATCATTGAGTCATTATATTTAACAATCCTTCCTTTCGACTGTGTGACGTTTTGAGGTTAAGATGCGTTTTTATGACTGATAGTTAAGGCAAAATTACGTGCAGTAGTAATATTGAAAGCGAGTTGCTTTATACTTTATTGTGATTACCCAATCATATGGCGCCACATACAGCACATTTAGCTATATTATGGCGTGATGAAATAATCAGTGACGTAAAGTTCGTGTTTTAATGTCACGGTTTTATGCACTTACCGATTTTTTTTAGCGTATTACATTATCCACAATTAAGAAAAAAAAGAAGTGCAATATGAATATCCAACATTTATTGTTTACATTAAGGAATACTCCTTGCGATGGCGTAGTCGGCATAGCGACTCGCTACTGGCTACGGGGATCAAATCCCGGTGGGGTCGATATATTCGGCACCCACCCAGAACTTCCCAGGAGTCCATCCAACTAACTTTAAAATGGGTTTCATGTCTCCTTCCCAAGCGTAAAGCGGCCGGGACGTGGCGCTGACCACCCATTTCAATCTAGCGCCGAGGTTAAAGAAAGAATAGAGCTGTACTTTTACTCCCTTTCGGGTCTTCATGGCTTGTTCTAGGATGAACTTTGTACAGTAATAATTCTCAGGTTGGATTTTTGGGCGTGAGGCTATCGTGTTCACGTTATGAAGGCTTAGTTGCTTCGCAACCCCCGTAACTGGGAGGCCATGGTGTGAAAGGGGCTAAAGTCCATTGCAGAAGCAGAATAAGAAAAATAAGAAGAATGTAAATATGAAATTTGGTATGTCGATCTGAATATGCCTGTTTTGTACGAAATGCCGTTCGTAAGTCACAAATCACGAATGTTTTGACGGGTTGAAGTTCTAAAGTTGTGTGTGACCAGTGAACTTAACATAAAGTCAACGCAGACATAATTAGGTCTTAAAAAAGTCATAAAACATTTTAATTAGAATACTAACATAATTTCACACAAACATTGTAATCACAATGGATTAAATGGTTTGAACATCCAAGAAGTGTCGAGGATGCGAAAATCCTACCAGGTCTTATTATTACGTTATCCGTATGTTACCTCTTCTGTTAAATTCCTCTGAAAGGAGATGATTTTAACTTAACCTTAGGTGTTTTTACCCTTGGCATCAACTGACCAGGAGGCCGTGAGAGCCCTAGGGATGACTTTCGTTTGGTAGCCACTAGTATCTAGAACCTGCTGGGTAATTGAAATCCGAATCCCGTGACGAATCACTTCGAGGGCTGAACTGTCATGTCTGCTAAAATAAATAGTGCGTGTACTGAAACAAATCGGTAATACCCGAACGTATACGATGCCAGTACCGTAAGTACGTTTTGTAGACTAATGCGAAGTATTACTCGAAAGAATCCACCTTTTCCACGAACTTATGTTTCTTTCGGTAAGTTAGGTCTGTTTTAAAGCCTCATTAATAAGACACATTACAGAACTCAGTAAATACTGACTCTTCTCTGCTGCGACTCGTCAGTGAAGGTTTTTACTGTGCGGAACAGTGGCACTAACACAATAGCAAGGAGTACCGGTAGACTTATAAATTTTGTTAAAGTGTTTCTAAGCTTAATGAAGTACTATGCCGTGAAAGGTCATGAACGAGTGGGTTTATGCTTGCACTTTCCCCCTCGTTAGTAGCTGGATGTCAGTGGTCAGGCTTTACGTTCCCTCCACCTTACACCCCGGGAAATGATTCTAGCTAACAAATGAATGGAGGAGTCATTAGGCCCCAGAGCTGCTCCGGACTCTGTATAGGAGAAATTACCAGCTTCTGCTGCTTGCCAGGTCATCCGGCCCTGAGCCTAGTAACTGCACTGATTGAGCTATGAAGGCTTCTGTTTCTGCGATAGTTCAACTTTTATAACAATAACACGCTGGACACATAGTACCGTTATCCTTTCAAAGCAGAGTTATTACTGTGTGTACTAACCACTGTAACATCTGAGATCTGTACTTCTGTGTTTAGTACGATTCGCAGAATAGAAGCGATTATGTCCCTAATGAAGACGCAATGTTTTTTCTCCGACTAAGAAACGTCAATTTTAAACACATATGAAACCTGTGATTTAGAGGGTTAAACATGTTTTGCAAGATGGGTAGATTAGGCAGGAAGAATGAATAAGTGATGAGGAACGCTATGAATATCATTCAAAAACCATTCTCGCTTGAATACTTGTTTAATATAGTCATTGATCAAACTAAGAAACAAAGAGATGGACAAGCACTTGGGTATAGTAACAACTATGCGATACATTCGGTACCTGCTAGAAAATTCTGCTAACGGAACCAAAAGATGTCAGAGAAGCCAGAACAAGTTCTGAATATAAATTAGAGCATTGTTGTCGGATAAAATCGCAGTTCAAACATCAATGTGTTTGTCGCAGCTTATACGCGTCTCGGGATGTTTCGTTACGAGAATGCTAAGGGAAAAGAGTGGGTGCGTAAAAGTAAAGTTCTTTCTCTTGTGCTCTTGTGAGTACCTCCTCTTTCCACAATACAAGGCATTATATAGTTTATTCACGTTCGAAATTCACGGATACACTGGGTGTCCTATATTTGTATAAGCCTCGGTAGCTATTTATTATTTATTTGTAGTTGATATATGAACCCAGTAACTCGGGACTATGGAGCGTTTAACCATAGAATGCCGGTGAATTTTAAAATGCAAAGGTTGTGGAAGGAAGCAGTTGTGGTCTAAATTAAAGTAGCCTAATATACCAGCATCTGCATCGAGTGACTGATTAAAACCACTGTAAACTGCAGTATAAGTGATGTGCCACACGAGATTCTGAGTACAAGCCACAAGCGTTAGTTTTGGGGCGAACTCGCTCGGTATTTGGGCTAGGTCTAATGCATATAAAAATTACATTCTCTGCTTCTTTAACCATCAGCTGTACCTTCAATAGGGCGACCTAGATGTACACAGACTTCATTACTTGACATCTATATTGTTACATGCTCGTTCAAGGGCGTGCACCGAGAAATTACCGGGCGATTACGAACTGGGATGTTTGCAGTTTCTGATCCTGCCTGGCAGTGCAATGTGCACAAAACAGTATCACAGCAGTTCTCAGGTACAACTCGTTAGTATAATTTTTTGCCGTGGAAATACGGAAGAAAGCCTTCGTCAAAGGAGAGGAGGTGTGAAGGTGCAGAGAAGCGATTATTCTTCGGTAAAGAGGTGTAATGAGGTCTTGCCTTCAGTCACAGTAGGGGAAAAAATCAATTCGGGTGAAATTGGCGTGGAACGTAAATCATTTGGGGCATATGGGAAATGGACACACACAAATTTGATCGAATAATCTGACGGGAAGAGCTACTTGCAAGACCTAGGAGCAGACGCGTAAGTATTACAGCAGAACTTACAGAAATACAGTTTTAGAGTGGGACATGGGTTCGTCTGTTTCAAGACGAGTAGCTTATTTTTTTACACAGTAACAAACCTTTGGGTGTAAGCAAGGGCATCCGAGAAGCTATAATTTTCTTCAAAAGAAATCGTTTCTTTTAATCGGCGATCAGTCACACAAAGATATTAACATTCGTGCTAGAACTACGATAACTAATCAAGGTGCGTAAAGGGCAGTATTTACAGATTAGGGGAATAAAAAACGCTAAGATCTGCACAGCGCAGCGAATGTGTTCACACGATAAAGTCACTGAAAAACCTATCTTTCAAACAAAATATTCAAGTTTATACTTTCGAGCTTTGATTTAACAGTGGGAGTGCAAATTACATCAGACTTATTCAAGTATTCGTTTCATTAAGAGTCTTCAGAGAAAGCATCACATCTTTTTTTAAGGTGTGGCATCCCCGTTGTTTTTCTGAAATACACAATAAAAGATTAAAACCCAACAATGAACAACTTTAATGTAGCCGTTGTATATTACAGCGGGAAGTTTCGGCAATTTCAAAGTAACTATCATCAGGCTGTATGCCAGAAGTTATGAAGGAAATAATTTTACTTACAGACATTGGAAAAGGTCTCGGTATTACGGAGATTAATACACACACACACACGCGCGCGCGCGCGCACGCACACACACACACATGTATACATACATATATATATATATATATATATATATATCACTTGTAGAAAAGCTTTTTCAAATATAAAAAGATATTGTACAAAGTAAAAATGATATGACTAGATAATTATAAAAACCTTCGAAGAGATCAGTATTCTCGGCTGGTAGCAGTAGGCCACGTGTAAACGTGGACCATCTGTGTTCTTCGTGCAGACTCCTTAGTGTGTAACTGAAGACAGTGTATCGTGTAAACTCTACACAGTTATTGGTGCCACATTTTGGAAGTGTGAGCAAAAGAAATCAACGACTTAAGCTAAATACTATTGAGTAATCCACGTTTTTACATAAATATGTCTTGGTGAATAAGAAAACTCTTGTTGCAGTTGCGATGACTTTCTGAAATATGGTATGAAATTAGGAACATGAGTCACGAAGTTTAGCTCTGCCGTTTCGTAGCGCAGAATGATCTGTTTAAAGACGAGTCAGAATTTCTACACACAAAGTTACGTCTTGCTTTGGTATGTTTAAACAACTCAAGAAGAATAAACATGTCACGTTGGTAATCAATTATAATAGTCAATTATAATAAATCACTTTATCTAAATCAGTTGCTTGCTATCAAATATATCGTTCGAATCTATACTGAAGACCGTGTAAATTTCTCAGGAAATTATAATAAAAGGAAATGCAACTTCCTGCCCATAGAATCTTCCACTGTGTGATATATTAAAGATGACAGCGACGGAGCTGACTTGAATAATACACAAGACGTTGGTTCTTAATTCACGCGGAACACGTAACGTGTATACTGTGAACATAATTCGGCTAAAGAAACTTATCGTTGTTTATTCTGAGGGCCAATAAAACTCTCTGGTATATAATTTCGAGCTCTTTACCTTCACCAGAGGAGGTATACATGATTACCAATTATGTATAGAGGGATAAATAAAGATATTGCCTGTCAAGCACGCAATTTTTTTATCACTACGTGTTAAAACGTAAGTAGACCAAAACTTCCAGGTTACGACGGCAAAGTAAAAGGGAAAAGGAAACCTGCTACATTTACATACATGCTCAGCCATTTACTTTTGCGCATGTAGTACCCATGGATTCCTGAGGCGAGGGAAAGAGACAAAGAAAAACACGGCGAAGCCCAGTTCTAGAAGTTAGTGTTTGCCTTTATATACTTAATTATTAAATCCATGGAGCAGGGTCCTTGTTGGGAAGTTAACAGGTGCTCAGCTAGTCAAGAAACTCCCCGCATTTAACGGAACCGGAAGGTTCATTACCGAATTTAAAGTGCCCGTCACTGTCCCCATACTGAGTCAGATCAGTCCAGTCCATGCCCCCATTCCACTTCTGGAAGATCCATCTTAATATTATCCTCCCATCTAGCCTGGGGCTTCCCCCACAAAACCCTGTATATAACTCGCCTCTCCCTATCCGTGCTACATGTCCCGCCCATCTCATGTGACCACCCGAATAATATTTGGTGAGGAGTACATATCATTAAGGTCCTCATTATGTCGTTTTCTCCAATCCCCTATTACCTCGTCCATTTTAAGCCCAAATATTCTCCTCAACACCCTATTCTCAAACATCCTCAGCCTACGTTCCTCAATTTGAGCGACCAAGTTTCACACTCATACAAAACAACAGGCAAAATTGTATTTCCGTTTTTACTAATATTTATAGTTTTGAATAGAAAACTGGAAGACAAAAGATTCTGCATCGAATGATGGCAAGCATTTTCTGACATAAGCCTCCTCTTAATTTCTTCCTGAACTGAATTTTGATCTATTAAGGTTGTTCACAAATATTTGAATTGTTCCACCCTTTCAAAAGAACTGTTATCAATCCTTATATTGTTACGTCTTCCTGCATTCTGATCTCTAGACATGACCCAAGTTTTAGTTGCCTCATCATCTTCTTCTAGTCCTATCTCCTTACTGGCGACTACTAAAGCTTCTGTGTTTCTCTTTATAGTGTGTACAATTCCGCCCAGTATATTAACGTCATCAGCATAAACCAAAAGCTGATCTGTACTATTTAATTTCAAGCAATTCTGGTTGACCTGAACCCTCCTAATGACGTACTCTAAAGCAAAGTTGAAGAGCTATGGCGACAAAGCTACTCATAATTTTAAACTTGTCCTAGTAGGAAATAAGTCAGACGAATGCTTGCCTACACGGACTCTGCTGTAGGTTTCATTCACATACATTTTTGTTAGCCTTACCAGTTTCATGGGGATACCAAATTCAATGACAATATTGCACAAGATCTCCCTGCTAACTGAATCATATGCTTTCTTTAAGTCTATAAAGAGCTGATGCACTGCTTCACCCTATTCCCATTTCTTCCCAAGTACGTGACAAGTGCAGAATATATAATCTGTAGTTGAACTGTTGCCTCGAAATCCACATTGATGTACCCAAGTAATTTCTGCTGCATATGGGGTTAACCTTGACAGCAGGATGCTGGATAAAATTTTGAACGTAATTTACAAAAGTGATAGGCCTCTATAATTACTACAATCTGTTTTATCGCCCTTCTAATACATAGGTACCATGATCGACTCCTTCCACACCTCAGACAATTCCTCCTTATTCCGAAAGAATTGATGAGTTTATGGATCTCAGAGCGAATTGTTCTGCCCTCTGCTGTAATCAGTTTTGCTGGGATTTGGTCAGTACCTGGTGATTTAGGTCTTAATAGGTATTCAATATCCATCTAAATCTCAAGGGCACTCGGCTCGGGCACTAGTGACTCTGCTGTGTGCATTTTCCTCTGCCGAACATCATTAACCCCATGTACGTCCAGTAGCTGAGAGAAACGGCTCCTCCACCTACCAAGATAATGTGGCAGTCTGTAACCAAATCACCCTTTTCATCCTTAACTATATTAGTTTTACGCTGGTACCCTTTCTTAAAGTCAATAATGCCCCTCTATATCTCTGATAGCTTTGAACCTACAGTTACTTTCAAGTTCCTCAGTTTTAGTTTCAGATATTTCTTCTTGTTGTTTCTGAAATGTATACTATCTTAACGTCATACACTGTTTAGATTTTCTATATTACTTTGGTTTGGACCCTGTAGCCGCTGCATTTTTGCCCGGTTCCTTTGATCTAAAAATCGCAAACATTCTTCTTCAGACCATGGTTTATGCTACCTCAATAGACACTAAGACTCTCTTTAGCTGAGGTTTCGATATTCCCTTTAATGTTCCCCCAAACCCTATTTATATCCTCGCTATAACTAAAGATCTTCAAAGCTGCAAATCTGTTTAAGATTTTAATCTGATATTGTTTCCTAACGTCAAGCTCATTTAGCTTCCCACATCAGACTTCTGTGCTATTTGTTTACCTACTGCCAATCTAACCCTAACTTTTGCCACCACCAGATAATGATAAGAAGTACAGTCAGCTCCCCTGCAAGATCGCACATCGAGCATACTCGAATGTCATCTCCTATCTATCATTATGTGAAAAGTCTGGTTGTTATTCTTCCCATCAGGACAGGCACAAATGTATTTGCGAGGAAACATCGTGATCTTAACAACCAAATTTTTTGATGTGGTAAAGTTTACTATTTTAACACCATTATCATTACTATCCTGACGTAGACTCTTGTTCGCAAATGTCAGTTTGAAAATATCCTTTTTCCTCAATTTCGTATTGAAAACTCCTAACAGAATTTTCGTATGGTACTTCGGTAATGATTAAAATACTGCTCTAATTCCTCATCAAAACTGCTTTTTGAATCATCACTTTTCTTCTCACTTGGTGCATGCATGTTCAAAACAATGATATTACACTAGCGATCTCTCAGATCCTATCACTAAAAAACCATGCACAGCTCATGAAAAATATGCGGCATTTCAGTCTTCCGCCGCCATTTTCGCGCTTCTTGGATGTTAACGCAGTGTAGATTGTTAGTTAGTTACCGACGTCTCGGAACAATCAATCGGTCCCTTCTCCAAGCTTCAAGCATTTCAAGAAGACTGCTTGACCCATTAAGGTGGACTGGTAGGTTTTCCCGAAACGTCGGTAACGAACTGCCAATGTACACTGCGTAATATGCCAGAAGCGTGAAGATATTATGCAGACTGCAGTTCGACGTATGAGAACGTAAGAGGAGAAATTTGTTGACAGTGACAAGAAAGGTAAAGAAATGTTAATATTTTATTTTAATTTTTTCGACTTCTTAATTACTCTTACATTTACATCACATTAATCGGTTCGTATAACATAATAGACAAATTTCCCTACCATAAAGCAATTGCTTACACATTTTCATTACGTGGATTTTCAGGAGGTTATTTACACGATCTTTAAGTTGTATTTTGTATTCATTTGCATTCCTCAAATAACATCTCATCTTTCCAAGGAAGAAAAGCAAGATGGCGGCATTTAACAGGCATTAATGGATTGAACCTCCACCAGTAAAATGCCTGACCTTACTGCCACACAAATGCATGAAGGGAGAAAAAAATATGTTAGGCGGCTCTGAGAAAGAACAGTGTACACTGCCTGTGAAAATAAACTGCTGCATAAATTTAAGCAGGCGAAACTGCTTACTTTTAGTTTGTAACAGGTTGGCTAATTAACGGAGTAACCCAGCCCAGCAGGTTGATGGAGCGGTAATGTTCTGCTGTATGCCGAAGCTGCACGAACTGAATGTCGGCCATGACACCGGTTATCTGATTGAAATTTCTCGTGACTTTGCTCAGTCCCTCCGAGCACATGTCGAGAGCGCACCTCGCCCAGACAACAACCTCTTCCTTCCAAATTATTTCCAATCAATCATCCACTATACCTTCTACCATTCGACTTCATATCTGAGGACAGTGACAGTGGCATACGATAAACAACAACAGTTTTCCATATCTGCGACAAAAATAAATTTAAATTGTAGCTGGACAGGCCATGTCAAAATAACAGAACCTCATCGAATGACTAAGCTAATAAAGAATCGTGTACCTAATCGTGAAAGACTCTTCGGTCGCTCTGAACTACTGCGGAGGTTCAACGTTTTCAGCATGATGATGGAACGGACATGCATGTCAGGCTTGGCCATGGTGACCTGTTTATTTACTTAATGGCTCTTTTCATTAATTCATTAGCTTTTTAACGGAGCTGTTGTATATACTAGTGTCGGATATAAGAATTAGTATTTAATACTAAAGTGAAAATATATGGAAGGGGGCGATCATGGTCCAATTTGACCTACTGTCCTGGCATATGGATTTAGGGAATGAGGAAAACAGAACATTTCTTTAACTGAAGTAGACCTGAGGGTTTTACGTAAATGGTGATAATGTGCCAGCAACGGTGTCCTCTTGATTCTATATTTAGGCTCTATATAAAAATTCTGGGCATGATAATGTCAAATAATATAAAACTATCATCTTGAGCTGCTGGAATGTTTATACTCATAGAGCAAAGGATTTTATTTCTGCTTTTACAGGATGAAAACGCTAAACACCGTGTTCACAAGAATCAGCCTTTGGTCTCTATACTAAATCACATAAATCCTTT
>Ga0123352_10001760_pt1 | contig 29319 bp, 17 predicted proteins | sample TergutLab28metaG_FD_89700 | JGI IMG/M metagenome (GOLD analysis project Ga0123352, IMG submission 89700) | Labiotermes labralis P1 segment gut microbial communities from Petit-Saut dam, French Guiana - Lab288 P1 | ecosystem: Host-associated > Arthropoda: Insects > Digestive system > Gut ... | reverse complement strand
TGAAGATGGATGTATTAACATCCGAAACATGTTGAGCAGTAAAATGACATAATAAAGCAAGTGTCATCAAGTTGGTCTACCTTTATTCAAATATCAAGATGATGCACGGTCCAATACGCATAAAATATATAATGTGTTCGGTTTGTTCAGAATGTACTTTTTGTGGCCAAAGTTCATGTCTTACAAAGGGTTACCAACTGAAAGTAACAACACACACAAGCAGTGTGCCAGAAGTACCTGCCACCTGCCAATCCTATTCAACTATCCTACCTTTCTCTTCAACAGTTCAAGTCATCAGTTCACTCTGAATGTAATGCTCACGTTATGATTTTATGAGTACAAATTTGCTCATATTTCTTTTTTAATGCAATGGCAGGTTTACCATTTGTGTGTGTTCATGACATTTTAGACAACGACAGAGTATTTTAGCTACTAAATTGAACAAAAGGCACAAAATAAACATGCTGGAGAAGCTGACAAATAATTCTCATCAAGTTCATAAATGTCACATGGACACGCACAGCCTGTATCAACAAGATTCATTACTCATGTAACATTGTGAGAATAAAGCCTACAAGTGCATATGACGGTATGTGAATTTGCTACACTTTAGACATTGTAAGGCACCCACATGTTTCAGCCACGAATTGTAGCCTCTTCAGGGAGGTGTTTTTCAAAGGATATATTACAAAGAACATCTAAACTTTGTAATATATCACCAAAACACCAAAACCAATTGGAAACCTAACATCAGAGGATGCCAGCGGAGTACGAAAACAATTATTTCTTCAGCTAATGTCTTCAGCAAGGAAATTCTAACAATTGTAAAAAACCTGGCTCACAAACTTTGCTGTTCAAAGTATATTTTGACTCGAACAAATCTACAGTATTGAGATCATATAATTATACATGTCTCCAAATTCAAGTCCTACTAGTTAATTATACCTATACCATTTTATCCCAGCCAGTCACCTGACCTGTCATCAGTATGTGTGGTGAGGGTGTAAATTGGGAAGAGAAGTATCCATATCTCACCCCAAAACATCCTCAGCCCACAGTACATGAAGATCACTAAAGAGAAATTATAACCGAAACTATTCACCAAAGTAACATCATCTTAACATCTTTAACAAAGCCCTCATCAATACATCATACTTTTTTTTTTTTGCTGTGGTCCTGAGCACCACATCTCTCATGGGATGTCCCAGCAGATGTAGGCTTTCTGTGTAACAAAGCTGTCATGCTCAGTGAAGAGATAAAATTAAGACCTTAAGATTAAGCAGTTATAGCTTTATCATGACTCCAGCAACCAAATTAGAAGCTGATCAAAAAGAGGTATGCCAGTTGTTTTAGATTCTTACACAGACCTCATTAAAATAGCACAAAAGTTAACAAGAGATTGTTATTTAATAACAGAAGCATCATTTACAACTTAATATATTACTATGATGGCATGAAAGTCACACTACAAGAAACTGAGACATTACAAATGGAAGGTTGCCAGCACTGATGACTATAACACATGTGATACTTGCAAGACTGTATAAGAAAGTCATTATAGATACTGCTGTTATTAAATTGAGCACATCTATTCACAACCACTTAAAGATGTATCAAGAAGAAAGGAAGCTCATACCTGTGCTAAAGCAAATTCTTAACCCTTTTGCCGGAATTAAATCCCTCCAAGCAACGCTGCCTGCTGGAATTTTTTACTGGGGCTTTTAAATTTTAATGCTTACTCTTAGAAAAAAAAAAGCATATCTCATAGACTTTTCCTTCAAATTTAATGAAATATAATTTTGCACTCTGTTTATGAATTGGTTAATCCAGAAAAAACACTCACCTATTTTCGTAACAAATTTAGGCCTGTGAATTACATGCATTATATAAAATGTGGTGTAAATAGTTCATTACTCACATAATTCTGGTTGCTGCAGGTCTGTGGCACCTTGGATCACTGTTTTATCACAACACACAGTATTCACAAAGTGGGTGATTTACAAATTTACTTTTGTGTGATATTCCTCAAAACAAGGCACCACGCACAGGCACACATCACATCTGGCGTATTTATACATTGTGCCCTTTCTTTGGCCGCGAGAAGAACACAGATGGCAAAAGAGTTGGGTTGATGATTTTGCTGGCCAGTGCCTATTACGGTGACTCTCGAGTCGCAAAACATTTTTTGCGCCCGAACATGGTCTTCCAACCAATCTGGGGGTGGAGAGATCTTGACTCTTTCCAGCTTCCTCAATCAAATTCCTCACCAGAAGGAGCCTGAAATCTTGGTGGGTATATTTAGCCCCACATGAAGATAACAGTATCCAACTGTTGAGTACTGTTAGATCCCGGAAAAATAATTTCATGGTCCACTTGAAGGTACGTCGACTCATCGAATAGCTCTTAGCCATACGATCAGAATTGTCAACGTAACTCATCTGCCGGTTGTACTGTTCCACGATGTGAGGTTTCATAGGGCAGTTGCAGTTGTCACAAAAATTTCCTTCTGCTGGTGGTGGGTCCATGTTAGTCAGCATGTAAACTTCTCGTCTGTCCTTCCAAACTAATGCGGTCAAACCTCCCCTAGTCCTCACCCTTATGTCACCCCTTTTCAATTTCAGTTGTTTTGGTTCAGTCATGCGGCATGTCTCTTCTGTTGGACCACACTGTCCCACATGAATTTATTTTACATCTGTCCAAGTCGTCAAAAAGTCTTGGAGATGAAAAGAAACTGTCCATAAATATTTTGTGTCCTAAGCCTTCAACTCTGCTAGTCAAGTGTCTAACAGTTGCATGTGTTGCTGTCATGTCATCAGTGGTGAAGTGTCAGTCTCTGCCCAAGTACACTCTCATGTCATACATATACCCTGATTCATCACAGAGTTTGTAAATTTTGATGCTGAAATACTTTCTTTTCTTTGGAATGTACTGCCTGAAGATAACCCTGCCCTTGAATTTTATAATTACCATGTCCACTATCAAATTCTCTGAGGGGTTATAGAATTTAGCATAAGCCTCATTCAGCTTGTCAAGGACAGTCCTTAGTTTCCATACTTAGTCATATTCTTTGCCTTTGTCAGGTCTCTGTGAATTGTCTGCAAAATGCAGAAAACACAGTATGTGTAAACATGTCTCGTGTCATGGTCTCGCCGTAAAACGGATTGTGTAGCTGTCTAAGTCTCGACCAGTAGTCATGTAGTGTGTCTTCCAATTCATGTCCCATCTGCATCATGCCTGGCAACGTAACATCAGGCAGTCGGCAGCTAGGTCCGGCTTGTCTGTCTAAGTGTTGCTGGTAGTACAAGTTGGTCTGTTCAACCAGCAGACGAAAAATATCTGTGCAAAATAACATCAACACATACAGTAGTGTGCTGTCTTTGTTGATGTGTGGAGACTCACTTTTCTTCACACCTTTTGCTGGACCAACAAAAGGATGAATATTTGTGTTCCTTCCTTGAGGCAGTCCCCAGGTTGGTAATCCGCCACTTGTTGCAGCCTGTGTTTTGATTTCCGCTGAGGCTTGCTGTTGTTGATCCTCTTCTTCTTCCTCCTCCTCCAAATAGTCTTCAAAATCGCTAGCCTCAGAACCTGATTCAGAGTTGGTGTCAGCAACCAGAATTTCACTGATGGCTTCCTTGTCAAGTTTTACTTTTTTCCCAGCCATTGCAATAGACGCCTACAATGGTCTGCCTTATTTACACTCCTCTGTATGACTAGGCACAGTTAGGAACCTAATGGGGCTTATATACGAGCGTCTTCTACAGTGAGAGCAAAACAGATCTACAGCTACGATGTGATAGCTATATGAATTCCAGCTATTCGGGGGTGCCAAGAAGTTTTAGTAGACTGACAGCTGTGTTGCATGTTACTACCCCACAACCCCTACAGATTACCCCAGCACTACAAGAGGCATGTCTGTGGGCCATCCTGCAGCAGTAAACATCGATATTTGTGGGTATCTCCGATTTTTGAGCATTACTTTTGTATGAATTATATGGTTACAGTATGCCACTGACAACCTTTCTGGTTAAAAAAGAGTTTTTGCTTCATAGGCCAGTGTTTATATTTCAATCCACAGTGAACTCCAGAGCAAGTGATGACCGTGTCAGAACCATATTAGTCAGCTGGGAAAAATCCGCAGTTACGTGAAGTGTCGACATACATATTGGTGTTTGTGGAGGGGTTTAGGAGGTGGTGGGGGTACATTCTGGCTCCTGTATGAAAGCCTGACCTTCAAGGACCCTGAAGCATTGCAAGCCACAGCAGTCAACAGTATAGGAGTGAACAAAATTGCTCCAAACTTCGACACACAGTTTGCGATGTATATATAAGTCATTTGGCTATTTAAAGGGCTCACTGCACAACGTATATATATGTCGTATGGTGTCAAAGGGTTAAACCCAAGGCCAATCATTCTCAACCAAATGTAGTGCAAAAATAAATTAAACTCTGTGCATCACACTTCAAATTTTTGTGCATTAAGCAATGCTAAAGCCTGAAGCTTCTGTTACTAAAATGGAAACTCAGCCTGATATCCACTAATTACAATTTTATGTGCTCTGTCTTGTTACTAAAATACATATGCAAAGTCTAACCTCTATAGATTACAACTACTTTTCCTTTTGTCTTCATACCTGTCATATGCCATCAAATGCAATCAGAATGTATGGTGGCAATATAGCTATACATTAACAACAATGTTCAAAGTTTTTATATACATCCAGTACCATTATAATAAAAATATACCTGCACTGCTTTTGAAGTAAATACTCAAAGCCTAACCTCTATGGAATGCAACTGTGACCATACAGTTTGTCTCCATGTAAATTTAAACTGCTACACATAAGAAACAAAAAACCTAAGGTTGCTAGATTAAATATGAATGCCTAAACTTTTGCAACTACCATGCACACTCACAGCCTAACATATATATATATATATATATGTGTGTGTGTGTGTGTGTGTGTGTGCATGTATATATATATATATATATATATATATGTTGTGACTGTAATTAAACATTCAACAATTAATCTGTGTGGCTTAAATTTGTTTTTAATTTTTTCTCCATATCTGTCATATTTCTTCAGGAATGTGCCTTGACTTACTGTGTTATGTTGGTAACCATATTATGCCATAAAATAATGATCTAAAATGTACATCTTCCAAGTGGTATTGAAGAAAGATGGGCACATACACAATGGCATTACCATTTTATTAAAAATAGTATTTTGAATATTAGATAACATTTTGTGCTGTTCTGGAAACAGTTTCTACATAGTGATCTAATAGAAAATAACTTATGGCTATCTGTACCCAGTTTGGATCAGAGCATTCATGCATACTATGTGGTACATATAAAGTACACTCCCATGAATGTCAACCTACTCCATGCAAATAAAATAATATACATCCCACCCTCCAGTAATAAAATTATGTATGAAAACAAGATGCACATAATAATGTACGCTTTTTAAAACGTTCTTCACAGAAAACAATCACCTCTGTTCACTATTGAAGTTTTTACATTTTAAAGAACACTACCAGGGGAACCATATGAAACATGTTACATTTATTCACTGTGTGGATTCCACATGTACAAAAAGATCTTTAATAAAACATCTTAAAATTTATTTGCGATAAAACTGATCAAGCACATCAAACTAGAAACGAGGTAAACAAGCGAATTTCTTACTTTTCTCTATAGGCCAATGCTACTTACACTGTTCAGTATATCGGTGCGTAAGTCTTCCTAGTTCCGTTATATACCTTTGTAATATATCGACCATAATATCCAAAGGCGTACTCTGAATAGCATGCCAACCAATTGTTTGACATATTTGAGCTACAACCATTTTTAATGCGTTTCTGGAGAAAGTTTCTGCCATCCTTACTGCTCACAAAATCTTTTCATTGTAGGTTTCAGTCATATTTTCAGTAGCATCTTTTTGATTAAAGCACATTCACGTTGTAGGAAAGAAACACATAACTGAACAAACACTCTGTTTTCATACACAGTACACATTTAAACACACCATATCCACAGGACACCTCCATGCGCTAAACAACGCGGAGTAGCACTGAGCCGTATTTCCATTACGTCAGCCATCCCTGTTCACCAGCAAAGCGGGTTCAGTATAGCGCGATGGATGAATGTCCTCGGTATTTGCGTTACGAATTTTTTTAAGAATACGTTTGTCAAAAAAAACGTAAGATGTATGATAGTTTTAAGCTTCGTAATTTACAATTTATAACACGGTAGTATGAACATAATACTGACAATGACGATTAAAAATGGTGGCAGCACTGTTCAAATGAATAGTGCTGAAACTACATAAAAGACTCACAGGTGCTAATAATTATAGTAGGTGCGAGTGGTTTAATTTACAGCAATATTTCATACAAAAAAAAAGGACTACTTGGAGACGAAGGTTCTGCGCCATCATGTATTTCTCAGTTGACACGACGAAACATTTCAAAACGCAAATATTAAGCAACATCGCGGTGAGAACCTCGAACCTCGAAATTAAGGACGATCAAAGTTTTTAGGGATGTTATTCGTAGTTCCCATTACTCGCAAAGTAAAAAATTTGGAAGTAGGGACGAGATTTATGATACAAACTGTACACCTATGCTTAAGCTAAAACGTAGAAACATATTTTTACAGGGTCCATGAGAAGTTCAACATGATGTCGAAGAACGGTTTACGATGCAAAATGCTGGAGTACAAAACTTACTTTTGTTAGTGTGCGTATGTGATGTTCGGACGGTTATAGGTTGTACGGGAAAAATGGATTTCCAATGCTCAGCTTTTATGCATTGAGTTGTAGATTTATTACTGAAAAATTAATTGGAATGTATAACTGATCATGGCAAAACTAAGGTTATCCCAGCATCTGTATGGAAAGCTTTTGAAGGTTTCCACAGCCCTTCCAGCCTAAGGATAATGGGGCTGTGTGTCAATATATGACCTCATAAATCCCAGAAATGCTACCCATGTCACTGCAGTGTGCATTACATCTGAAATAACGTTGAAGACAGACTTCCAGTGGGAATGAAGTTATTGCTAGTAATGCATGAGCTGACAGGGTTAGCAGATCACACCACAAATTTCCACTTCCACTTATCTGTCTGTGTCAGAGTCATCAGCTCCTCCACGTCCCTGGCCTTGGATGAACGCATTAAGCACTACAATGAATTTTACCAGTACTAAGGCTAATGAAGCATTAAAAATATGTGTATATTGAAAGATGAGTACATGATATAAACCTGTAAATTAGAGAATCAAATTAAATTTCTTAAGTATCATACTGTAGAGCAATCAAAGTACTACATATTGTTAGTACACTGTATAGTCCATTCTTCAAACACATCTCATTCACTTTCTTTTTTATCTTAGTCACACCCTACATCACGGTATATCATCTGTGAAAGTAACTGCAAGGTGGCCGGTGCATAAGGCTGACAACCTACCACCATCCTGTGCCGTTGTCACAAAATCTGGGAGCCTTAACTTCCTGGAACCTTCTGGGCCTGTAACGGGACTGCTTTACCTTTACCATTCAATGTACATTTCTAAACACAGATCATTTACAGTTTGCCTGGACCACAAAAGTAGCAAGTGACTAAAGTTACTGTAAGTAGTGAACATGTTAATAGGAATTTCTCTGTGCATAATTTCACTATGCAGTAGAAAAAAATTTTGAGATTTAAAATTTGTTAGATTCTTTTATTCATCAAATACAATATTTGTTGTTCCATACTTCTTGCTGTACATTGTATTTACAGAACAGTTACACAACCCTCTTTACACTCAAAATACATAAAGAATATCATATATAGATACAAGTCCTATAAATCTGTGTTTAACAGCTAGAAGGATATCATGAAATTATGAAAACACATACATAGTCCATGGCAAAATCATCTATCCAAGCAGTATCTGTAACTAACGTGTTTTGATGGCAGTGAGCTTACACATTCAAGTGGCAGGATGAAATGCTAGTAACTACATACGAAAAGTGGTGACTAACAGACTGCAGTTACATCATAACATTATCAAGAACGTGGAATCCTTTTTATACTTTGTGGCAAATATCTGAACTTGGCTACTGTTCCATCACACACCAGAAGGTAACATTTCCCGTAGTCACTGCCATGGGAACCTCAAATCTCACACTCCGAGCCTACTATTTCTCAAAGTATGATGCATTCGCACACAAGAAACATGACCAGCACTTTTATGCTAAATGCAAAAAAGTAATTGTAAATGTACATACTGAATACAGAGCTGAGTCCTTTTTCATTTTTTCCCATCTATTGCACCGTTACCTTCTGCAAAGATGTGCAAATGATTTATGTGTTTTAACATATTCCCAACATCTTGTGGGGAATGGATGTTCTTAAATGCCAAACCTAGTCTTCCAAATGTACCTTAAACTCATCACTAATTAATATCAGATGTGAAATGTGGTCAGCTGATCTGTCTAAACAGCTGTATTCTTTTTCCAACACAGTTTGGTTCAAAATGTTGGAGATTAGTCAAAACAACTACTCTTTATTCTAAAAGTAATATTAGTTATTATAATCACTAATGTTTGAAACCTAATGTCATCCTTGTGTGAGAAAACAACAAAAAGAATGGTGGTTAAAATGTTTTACCCACTGTTTTATATTTTCTCACCGAAATTGGCCCTGTTGTGTTGAATATAAAGAGGACCATGGTTAAAATGTTTTAACCATGGTCCATTTCATATTTTTATAACATGGTGCCTGATGTAGCAATTACAGAAATGGTGTTTCTATAATAAATAGTAGTTGAGTTGACTGCATTACTGGTAATGCACTGAGTTAATGAAACACAATAGGATGTCCTCTGTTTAAAAAAAATTCTCTCTCTCTCAAATGGGTTAGTACTTCATGTCAACAGATATCAACACTATACATTTTATCAATCAATCGAGATGAAATAAGAACCAACAATTGCAGGAAATTGTATCCATTGCAATGTAGGTGCAATGACAGACAAAGACGTTCTCAAAGTTAATGGCCCCACAGATCCATCCTTAAGACCTTTTCGGACACCCATAGTCATCACTATAGCAAGAAATGATATTAGTCAAATAGAAAAAATATATACAATTACTCCTGCCAATTACAATCCACACTGCAGTGCTGTGAAGAATGCTGCTCAATTCATACATTTCCACAATACGTTACATGATGTTTTCCTTTCTGGTAGTAATCAATGGTACATCATACAATAAATTCTTTCATATTACACTGAAATGAAGAAATTAAATACATGTTCTTTGGGTTCACATTTCTGTTTGAATGGCTCTGAAATTTAACATTTTCAAAACTGTAAATATGTTTGTCAAAAAAATCTTAAAACAGTATCACCAACTGTCTTGTCAGCTTGTTTCTAGAAAAGAAACACAGAAAATATAGACAAGCTTATACATACATGGTCTAATTTCCTATCTATTTGCCGCAAACACTAAAATAAATTCATGAATTTAAATTTGATAACTATAATTGCCATACACTGTTACCCTCACTCCAATGTTTATACCTGGAAGCAACAGTATTAGGAATATGTAGGTCAATAAATTAAGGCAATACACTAACACAACTATTTCGGGAATAGTCTTAGCCATACGCCTGCAACATGACTCATGAGCAGAGAAAACGATTCAGATCTTACAACATAATATTCGGAAGTAATCCAACCTTTGTACTTTCTATACAACATTCATGTGCTGTGCACAATAAGTTAAACATCACTAGCTACCTTCCAGCTGCACAAAATCAGTGTACAACTAGGCGTCCATTCTGAAATAACCTATTTGTAGCATTTACAAATATCACTATCATTACAGACAAACTATAAACATTGTGTCAAAAGATTACAGAAAATGACATGCCACACAATAACATACCACATGTATGTTCTTGAGCTGTTAGCACCTACCAATATACAAAATGGAACTAATACAAGAGCATAATCAAGGCAGTGAAAAGCCAGAACTCTACAGAACTGCTGAATGTGAGTCCTGCATTCCATGTCAACCAAATATCTGCCTCACTTTAAGAGTGTACAAAATATGTTTCATTTACAAGTACACAATGATTAATTAAAAAACACAGTTTGGCGCAATTTACTATTTGTTTGTTTCCTGATAATTTAATATTGTAACAAAACTGCACCAATGCCTTCACACACATCTGTAATATAGTTAACCTTCTGCATTTGCCATGTATTTCTACATCTGCTGTCAACATTTTTCAGTAGTATGCTGAACAAAACAACTGCCATACTGCCAGGTTTGAGAGTGGGAAGTGGTCATAATGGTACTTCCTGCCTTGTGGTAAGAATATAGGACAACCCACATGTGACATGATAATTCAAACAATAATTGAATTAATTTTAATATTATGCAATTTTTAAACCACATCAGTTTTTCTTAAAAAAAACTCTTGAAGAGCTGTTTTTATTTTATGTTCATTTTTGTTATGAAGCCATTTTGAAGTTTCAAGCACTTCCTTTTTTTATTTCTGAACTTCAAAATTTTAAAACCTAGGTAAACAGAGAGCGAGATATAAAAGAAAGAGGAAAGGAACAAATGAAGTACGGAAAGATGAACAGAAAGTAAGTACACTCTTCATTTATTACTTAGCTCTTTCTTTTCCTCCTCCTTTAGTTATAAAAGGGAATAAAAAAGTAACCATGACAAGAATGGCAGGAATATAATCTGCATACTGCATAACAGATTCTATCACATAATAATGGGCGCTAACCAAAAGTTGCACATACTAATAGTGTATGAAACATGATATTTTTATAACTACATGAAAACCAAACTGTATTCAAACACAAATTGCACATCATTTTACATTAAGAACTCGCTTAACAGCTCGGACAATGTCCTGGGGTTGCGGTAGTGCAGCTGCCTCTAAGGTTTTGGTGTATGGCATTGGTATATCAACACCTGTCACACGTATTACAGGTGCATCCAAATGGTAGAACGCTTCACCTGTGAAGTATAAAGTAACTTGGTTAATGACAATTCTCTTGTAGCCTACTTCCTTTCATTCCTTATTAAAGGAAACAGGCTTATGAGATTGTGAAGCTTTCCGTGTGGTCTCTGTTCCATTTCCACTTTTGAAACAAATGATTGTTCACAGGGCCCAGTACAAATGTTATGCCATACAAGGCCTTTCGATATCATTTTTTTCATTTCCTGCTATCAGTAACAGCAATATGATGGGTGTGCAAATTTTTGAGGTAGGAGGACACAAGCACCATTTAATTCAGGTTCTGGAAATGAATGCATGGTAAAAGATCTTCTTGTGTTTAAGCACCACATCATGAAGGCATATAGTGGGGAGACGAAATATAGCTCCACACATCCTTAACCTCAGCACTATATGGAGGTAAGTGGTTAGTTTTATGCTCTGGTCACTTTTCTCCCAACTGTAGGAAAACAATATCCAATCATTTAGTCAAGTCACTTTCTATTCTTAAATAAGAAAATTGGGGGCAAAAAAAAAAAACTAAGTTTTAAGAATCTTCTTCAGGGATATGGTACAATATCACATCCCAGATGATCAGAATTCTCAGTTACACCCCTGCAAAAACATAAGAACTCACACAGACAAAGTTTTTCAGTCAGTGCCAAATTTACATTCGGTTATCTACAATCTATTATTACTTACCCTCCATTATTCTAGCACATATTTCTGAACCAATTCCACACTGAGGCCAACCTTGTTCAACTGTCACTAGATGGTTTGTCTTCATCACACTTTTGACTATTGTTTCTTCATCCAGTGGTCTAATGGATCTCAGATTTATCACCTCACACTCGATCCCTTCCCCTGCAAGTTCCTTTGCTGCATCGAGTGAAAGTTCCACAGCTTTTGAATGTGCAACTATTGTTACGTGGGTTCCTGCAACAAAAGTAGTACTGTACTATACATAAATAAATAATAACAAGGTCTACATGCTAAGCATTTTCTACTCGCAACTTGGACAGATAACAGCAATTAAATAAGAACTAGGAATATCAGTACTTAATGAAAATCCAGAGCACACCAATTAAAAAGTACTCAATTATTATCCTGTTACAGCATACTTCATATTATGTAATTATCTATAATTATGATATAATTTTACTGAATTAAATACTCCCATCCACATTATTTTCACATGTACATACAATTACATACAGTGTAGTTCTAATATACTGAGACTTGAAACATATTGAAGGAATGTTGGTAGCATGGGGTAGGTAATTGCCTGGTGAGGGTATATGACTCGTCAACTACAATCTGTGCAAAATCACTTACATTTGAGTAAATGTGTCACCTCCAACTGTTCTAGCAGTCAATGTGTATGGGACTGGTATTTTTCACTGATATCTAGTGCAATATAAGATACCAGCCTCATACCCTGTGCCTTCCTTTTGCTTGTTCTTTTCACCACTTCCTCACCCCACAAGTTTCAAGTTACCAGAACTAAAATGTACTAGATTTTGTAAGCAAGCGGAAAACATGAAAAACCCACATGGACTTTTTTTGTGTGTAAATGTGTATCATTTTATGACACCTATGAACATGTCAGAAGCATGTGTGTTGCTGTGTATCTTTAAGCTGTAATTATCATTCAATTAACCACAGGTCTAAGGTTAAAATGGTTTTAAGAAATAGAATACTTCTCAAATATTATTTGTTTTACTGAGCTTCCAAACTATCATTTGCACGACCTTAATATTCTTTATACACAAAGGCAACTGAACATTACAGTAAGATACCAATGAAGATATTGCATAAGAAGCTTACCTACAATGGTGATATGACCCACCTGTCAATGAAGTTCCCACCTGTAGTGTAGCAGGTATAAATGAATGTGTCATATGAAAAAATGGGAACAGTTCATACTGGATAACAAAACATTCTGAAAGAGTTTAATATGGCAAGAGACACCCTTTCGTCTAAGAATTTCTTTATCTAAGTACAAGTACTTTTCCTCAAATTTAGCAGCTGTTGCCATTTCAGTATGGTATACTTTTCACAGCATCAAGTAGAAAAAGTGAAGGTCCAAAGAAATATGCAGCAACAAAATTTCACCATATTCTTAATTAAAATTAAACTTAAAGAATAAATAGCTTGGCTAAAGTTAAGTTTTACCTGTGCGCTCTATTTTAGCCTTTCCAATAGGCACAATGAAGTCTTTGGACATGGCTTCATCTGATACAGGAAATGAAACACCATATAAAATCTCATTTTCCAATACCACAACTGGATCTGGGTCACGAATTGCTGCTTTTATCAAGCCTTTGTGATCTTCTGCTGTGTATGGAGAGACAACCTGTAAGATGTGCCCTAAAACTGAATGAAGTCTCCTTATAATTTCAGAAACCAAAGAATCGTTTCCAATTGATAAAAGTGTCATAATATATTCCCTGTTCAAAGTAACTACTCATTTGCAGATTATTTACAACAAATGTTATCTAATACTTTCAATGCATATAAAAATGTAATGTCACAATATGGTCTTGTGTAAACAACAGGTTAACAGTAAAAAAATTCACTTAAATACACATCAACATCAGGCTTGGAATAAGGTATTTCAATGAAAATGGGGTCAATGGAAGGCAGACAAAAAATACAGGGACAATACATCTTGTTGCACAGTTACGCCCTTATGATTGTATTACTGTTTTATCGTAACCATTTTATTGATGTGTAATGCCATATGTTAGTTGCAACTCTAGAGTTTACGTTACGCAGGTCAAGGGAAATAGTTCTAAGAACTCTGTATGCGCATGCCTGCCGCGAAATCAGAGCGGCCAGTGGTACATGGTTAAGCACTTAAGGCAACCAGCGATCGCTGGACCCGTCAGTTGACAGCGAATCATTTGTACTCTACTTGAAACCTTATGCTGCATTATGCAGACTCTCAATCTAGCAGCCTCTGGGGCAAGACATCCCAAGATCATCTGGTGAGTCTGGCGGCAGCAGTGGTACCTAATTGCTCTCCTCTTTCTTATGCGTAACTACTAATTATTAGTAAAGGCTATCAACTGAAGTCTATGAAAGTTACACTGTATAGCCATCACATTCCCACACTCCGTCTAAGCAAAGAAGTTGGATCCACGCCCTGACCGGACAACATCTGAGATATGTCCGATCAGAGTAGTTTCTTTGGTGGATACAACAATCTCACCCTTTCATCTCACTGATTGTTTCCAAAATACAGACCAGCATCTTTCCCCTTGGTGTGGAAACCTCATGAGATGTCCCACAGTGGAAGGTGTAATGCTACAAATCTACCTTGCAGAGGTTCCAAATTCAGTACATGTTTTTATGTTCTTTGTGTTCCTTTGAATCAGTATACATTTATAAGCTATCACAAATCACATATTTTAATTTGTTCTATGCAACAATGAACACAATCATGTTATTTACATTTTTAGTTTCGAATTTCTGGATTGTTTGCAATGAAGGTGGTAAAATTTGCCTTGCCAGCTTCACCACGTGTTTGTTCAACTTGGAAAAACACCTAAATCATTTTCAAGAAATTTTGTACTAGTTGGCATGTTCCAGTTTTGGTTAAAATTGGTTATATTAAGGACAATATATGTGATGACATCTATGCATTTCTGCGTAGATCTCGACCATGACTCAATGAACACTTATTGGCAGTCCTGTTAATTAATTAAGGAGTGTTGTAACAACAATTTTAAAAGTATGGCTATGCTCCAATATTTTGTAGAAATTTCTATCAGTTTGTCACATGTGCTTATCACAAAAAGTACAGAAGTTTACATCTGAATAATAACCATTACAGTAAACATCCGGTCCATTTCTGCTCCAGTGTATTTTGGTTAACTAGTCACCATCATTAGGGTAACATTAATGAGTTAAAAAGGGAAATTCCATACACTAACATAACCGCATTCTTTATGGTTTTCCTGACAGGGGCCCTTCTGTCAAAATACGTTTTAAGTTCTTCTCTCTACACATTCGCCTGCTACATACATATACTGGATATACAGTATATAATGAATATACTAAATCAATTTTAAGACTGTAAAGTTTATTTGTCCAACATTTGGCAGATTTTACTCTTACAGTATGTCACAGTGAACCAAGACCTGAGAGAATTATATGAAACATCTAACAGGGTAGCAAGTACAAAAAAGGGTAAGTTTTGAGTGGCTGGGGAATATAATCAGGCTGAATGAAAACAAGAGTTGCTAAGAAAATATTTGCAAGTAAACCAGAAGGTAAGAAAAAAGTGGGAAGGCCCAGGTAACAATCCATTCACATCTGGTAATATCAGACTTAAAAATACATGAACTATGTTGCAACCCAGCATTAAATTTCATACCAAAATAAACATGCTTTTTTAACTGTACTTACAATATACAACACAAAAAAAAAAAAAGGTCAGACGAGAGGGCTACTGAATCTGACAGAGTGACATAACAATCACTGCAAACATATGTATTGCTTTAATATCATTAAATCGACATCTGCTGCCTCTATGCTCTTCAGAAAATTCCTAGTGGTACAATGTACACAACCACCTTCAAATGCATGCAGTTTCTTTCATTGCTATATATTTAGAACAATTAGAACCACTTTAATTCTTGCAATCTGCACAGCCAGTAAATAATGGATATCATACCAAGATAATAAAATGTAAACAGTAAAAAAAAAAAAGCAACAAATCAAAGAAAATGTACAATAGTGCAAATTTTTCAACAATAATTTGTTGTATGTGAACAGATCTAAGGAATCATCTTCACATCAGGTATTTGTTCAGTGACCTCACCTTTAGTCCTGGGCAATGACTATACCAGGCTGCAAAACACTGTGAATGTTGTGCTCCAACACCTGCTGCTGCCCCATTCGGTCCACGAAAAACTATTGGTACATTCACCTACACAATAAACATATGTTCATCACACAATGTGATTATGAACTATTCAGAGTGTAATTACAAAGGGGGGCTGATAAGTCCTTAGCCCAACCTACTTCCCAATGTCGCAGGACGAAATCGAAAGTGTCGTTGGAAAGAGGGGTCTGTTCATGTGCCAAATTGCAAGTCTTTTCTTGTCACAGAGGCCGAAAGGAAGCATGTCAGGTGACACACATGATTTCAGCAACATGGAGACATGAGCTGTCATCCAAGTTTTTTTTTTTCCTGCAGGGCAATGTGCCGAAGGAAATTCACAACATTCTGAAAGAACCATTAGGGGAACATGCAACATCATATGCCACCATCAAAAACTGGGTGGCCCAGTTTAAATGTGGTGATTTTTTCACCTGTGATGCGCCTTGTCCTGGACAACCCAAAACAGTAACCATCCAGGAGATTATTGATCAAATTCACAAGCTAATCTTGGAAGACCACTGGATTTCAGCTAAATCAATAGCTGAGCAACTGGGCATCTCACGTGAGTGGGTTGGATCCATCATTCATGAAGATTTGGATATGCAGAAGCTCTCCACAAAGTGGGTCCAGAAATGCCTGAACGCAGATCAAAAATGTCAACAGTGCCAGTCATCTGAGCAAGTTTTGGAATTTTTTGGCGCGATCCAAATGATTTCCTGTCATGATTGGTGACCATGGATGAAACCTTGTTATATCACTATGACCCGGAGACAAAGCAACAATCAATGGAGTGGCGGCATAGCGGCTCACCCCACCCCAAAAAATTCCGAGTGCAAAATCTGCTGGAAAAGTTCTCGATTATCTTCCAAAGGGCCAAACTATCAACATGGAGTATTACTCATTTCTGCTGGTGCAACTGAAGTACATTTTGAAGGAAAAACGCCGCGGGAAGGTCACCAAGGGGGTCTTATTCTTGCATGACAATGCCCCAGCTCACTGGGCACTTGCAACCAAGAAGAAACTGGCCTACCTGGGCTTCCAATGTCTTGATAACCCATCCTATTCTCCGGATCTGGCCCCGTCAGACTACCACCTCTTCCCTGGACTGAAAAAACAATTGAAAGGTCGCCATTTTTCGTCCGACGCGGAGGTCATTGCTGCTACAGAGACCTGGTTGGGCAACCTTCTGAATTTTTTTTAATAGCTTGCAAAAGTTAGAGCAATAGGCTAAGAAGTGTATTGAGCTTTGTGGGGAGTATGTAGAATAAATCCTGAGTTTGGTCACTGTAGCTTGTTTCCTTCCTGGTCAGGCTAAGGACTTATCAGCACCCCCTCATAGACTAAACAAAATAATCTGAACATGCGTATGACTGGCATCAACGTCAGGGGGTTTACAATGTGTACACATTCCAAGTAACAAAATGTTATCAGTAGTGACAGGAAGGAATAATGCAGCTCTTCTGAGACCTTATACTCTTCCTTTTCAGTTTCCACAGATTGATACCATCAACGTTTGATTCAAAGGTAATTCTGAAGTGTGTGTCCTTCAGATAATTGGTAGGACTCCAAAGATGCATACCAGCCTGTTTGGAAGTACTTCTTTCAGAGTGTTTTGTAGATACAAAATATTTTTAAAGACACATTACAGCTATTGTAACAAATTATGTGCTAATTTTTCTAAATAAAGGCTACGTAAAATGCTAAGGACATTTAATCTATGAGTCAAAATAATATCTGTTAATCTGTGGAACATGAAGATTAAATTCTTTGTCCCCCCAAAGAAACTCACAGGAATTTCAATGGAGAGTGGCTAACAAGAAAAGAACCATTACATCTTTTGACTTACTTTGCCTGCTGACATATAAAAGGTCTTGGCTGCAGAGTTTATAACCTGGTCTATTGCTTGCATTGAAAAGTTGAATGTCATGAATTCACAAACTGGACGTAAGCCAGCCTGAAAAACAAAGAAACTAATTAAAAACAATAAAAACGCTGCCTTTTGTCTGTTTTGTATTATTATAACGTTATTCTTACCTGACCATCTATCTTGCAAAGGGAAGAAAATTCTGTGAAAATGCAAAATATTTTCTCGTGGCATTTGTACATTAATCTTTATTGTGCGGCCCTCTAGAACAGATCTGGCTGCCCATGGCCAGGTTTAATTTTTATGTAGTTGCTCATATTATAAGTTGTATTTAATTTCTTTGTTGTCAAGCCTATAGCCTACTGAAGGGATGATCACATTTTTTAAAAAATCTACATGCCACCTCCAAATTCTAGGATCAGAAAGGTAAAACATAATAAGAAATACATTCCACAATGAGGACCCATAATTCTGGACCGACTTTGAACCTCACCATACCTGCGCAATTATACTGAAAATAGAAGGTGTCACCATAAGAAATTTGTCACCTGGAATCAGTGCACACCGGCATTCTCACCATACTGATATACCAGTTCCACAAACCATCTCCTGCTATGTACAAACATTTGTACTACAGTACCAAGTCAATGAGCTACAAATACCTATTTACACCAGATAATATGTACTGTCACCACAAAAACCTAAACTAAACCTTACCCTACAAAAGCAAAATCCAATTCTCGTCCTCCAAATCCATTCATAATTCCTGGACTCAGTTTACTTTCTAACATGAATTATGATCCTGGGAAGATTGTTTTGACAGAATAAAGTATTTTCTAGCTTTCCTTCATTGTTATACCTCCTATTTAAGTAGATAAAACAGTGAACTACTTGATTTTCTAAGTTACTGTGCATGGAACACAACACAGTGAAGTTGTTCTTGTAAATTCCATGACGGCATACAGGGGGAGTATATGCACAGCTCCAATCATTATTAACCTTGGCACAAGATGTGTGAGTGGTCAGCTTCATGCACCCTTAACTTCACCCACTTTATCCCGGTATCCACCAAATAGGAGGTTGGGTCAGCCCCAGAGCCAGTCTAGACATTCTGGAGGAAACAAAAATCTCATGACACTGCCATCCAGCCTGTTGCCTACTCTGCATCAAATTCAAACGTCTGTGATTAGAAAGCATAATAAAATTAACTATCGATGTAATGCAGATTTTATGACTGAAATGCTGAGACTTATGGATAAAAAAATGTGCAGAGATCTAAAATCTGACAACGCACCATTGCGGCTCCAACTGCTATTCCGGCAAATCCCATTTCTGTTATCGGTGTATCAATGACTCTTTTGTCGCCATACTTCTTCCACAGTCCACGTGATACTTTATAAGCTCCGTCATACATAGCCACCTCTTCACCCATAAGAAATACTCGTTCATCACGCTCCATTTCTTCATCCAAACCAGCATTGAGAGCATCTCGCACAGTCATCTGTAAACAAACACGCCTTACTCAAACTTAACAGACCAGTACCGTGTGAAACCTCCAAAAATTTTCAACAACAAAATGGCCCTTTCATTCTAACAATTTTCAGGGCTCACGCTCTTCTGCTTTTACCAATTCAAGGCCCCCTGTCTTGGAGTTGTGGCCCTTTTAAAGGCCCATAATCCCAACTGACCTCACAGGGCTCATTTTCTTCTTCACAATCCCTGGCTTTATTTGCCACTCCTCCTGTCTTCCTTTACCTATTTCCCTTCATGTTTCCTATATAGGCTGTACCTAAACAATCCTTGCTCTTCTGTATTCTGGAAATTAGGGAAGCATGTTCCACCAAAACATTAGTAACCACTGCACGGACCATGTAAAGTCACACACCCAATGATCACACTATGAACAAAAAAGGTTAGGATTAATTTTAAAGCATGGCATTCCCGTTGTTTTTCTATATTAACTGAATAATGTAATAAAATACAGACTAGGACAACTTTTATTATTAAATATTTTATGAATTTACAGCTTTCAGCTACAAGATCTCATTTACAAGTTGTTAAAATATGAAATATAACATAAGGATATATAAATACATAAAACCTTTAAAGTATATAAAATATGATATAAACAGAGCTGTTGTGGTTTTTGAGCTGTTCTGATCTGATGGAACTTGTGGGTGTTGTGGTATGTCTTCCTGGTGAATGTATGTAATCTGTAACAATAAATGTTTCATAAGAATATGGATGAATATTACTGTATTATATGTGGGTGTTGGTTTTGTGTGTGTATGTGTGTCTTTTTTAGCATGCCATGTACTATCATAGTATGGACGACACATCACCCACATAATATGATACTACATTTGTCACATTATCTAAAAATTTATATCATTACGGACTCTTCCATTCAACAAAAAAATACACTGTGCTGCTTATATAATACATACCTTCAAAACATACTCAATACGACAGTACTAAGCAACATGTAAAATACACAAAAAACGAACACCCACACCTAGACTGTAAGTACGACAACAATAAACACACAACCCACATATAATATAGTAATATTCATCCATATCCTTACGCAACATTTATTGTTAAAGATTACATAAATTCACCAAGGAGACATACTTGCGATACCCACAAATTTCCTCATATCAGAACAGCCAAAAAAACCACAACAGCTCTGTTTATATCATAGTTTATCAATTTTAAAGATTTTATGTGTTTATATAGCCTTGTCTCTTACTACAGTTCATATTTTAACAACTTCTTACATTCAGCCTGAAGAGGGCTCTAAAAAGCCAAAACATGTAACTGAAAGCTGTAAAATGTACAAAATACTTAATAAAAAAATTGTGTTAGACTACATTTTATTAGGTTATTTAATTAATAAAGGTTAAGAAGTTCCAATTGTTTAAAAGCTCGGGAAAATCGGGATTCACGTTGTCATAAATTTACGTGTTAGTAGGCTGTACTGAATTACTCATATAATGGCCAGGTAAATTAATTATACTGCTAGTAAACATAACTGACTGGTTGTTCACACATTGATCACAACCACAAAGAAAAATCTGCCACTACTACAAATTAATGGTTTGATCAGAGTGGATTTCACTATCATCCAGACCAAAGCTGTGTTTCTATTGTAAGTGATATCTTGTGTAAACTGTCTTTATAATGCTATGGTATATAATAACAAACAAATACCAAATTCATGGAAAGAGAACACAAAATTACAAAATTGTTTTCAATGCTGGGATTGCATAAGGATGTCCACTAAATGATATGGAGTACACAACAGTTTGCAAGTTCTTTACTTTTAATCTTGAAGATGTTAAATTCTCCACACACCTCAGAGACTAGTACCGGCATGACATGAAGTACTGTACTACTGAGAAATATGAAATATTTTCAATCAATGTACAAACTAATTACTCATTTTTGTACATACGTCTTCAGCAATAATTTCTATAGTCTGTATCTCCAGATCACAATTACAGCATTACATTAACACTGCTCCAAATCTTTTTAGTGTGAAACATACGTCACAGGTATAAAGGTAAAGTTCACCCTAGAACATGCCACGAAGGCCCAGAGAGGGAGCAGAGGTATAGGTCTACTCTTTCTTTAACCCCGGCGCTAGATGGGGGTGGGTAGTCAACGCCACGACCCTGCCGCTTTAACCCCGGGAAAGACACGTGCGGAAAATCTCGCCCCCACCGATATTCGATCCCCGGACCGTAGCGAATCGCTATACTGACTACGCTATCCCGGCTCCACGCTACGTCTATAAGAAACCAATAGTACAAACTAGGTTCGTACCTGTTGTGCATAAACAATTCTTGAAGTTGAAAATGCCCGTCGAGTTAATTTTGCTGCGTTCTGTAATTAATAAACTTGCGATAATTAGAGTGTACAACTCAATTAACATTAATTTTCAGTTCTACAATCAATAATACACGAAATATTACCAACAACAGCCAATGACCTTGCTGGAAGGTCGCCATCTTCCTCGCAAAACAAATGCCTTCTTCCGAGTCGACGAAATACACGTGTCTGCCATTACTCTTTCTGTTATCTGTGCTCTAATCCTTGGGTACGTGGACACGAATCTATACGGATATCATGGACATTGAACACTGACGAACACCGTGGAAGCACTACACGTAGTAGTTTATAAGACTTTGTCTGCTCATTCGAACTGTTTCGTACAACAAATTGTTTAACTTAACAATGGACGTCGCTTCATGCCAATTCCATCTCTTCATTGTTTGCTGATTGGTTATGCGTTTCGTATGCAGGAATGGTTTAACCAAGCGAGAAGGATGACCGTCTGTCATATGCACAAGCTGCTGCCTTTAGCCGTTTGGTTAGTAATCACTATCAGTAATCACGATTTGACTTGGACCCTGAAGATGGAGGCAGGGAGTGCCTCCTGAATGTTGGCAACACAGTCCACAGTACGGCACCGTGTGCAGGATCAGTGAATTATCACCATAATAACTATTAGTTATAACCTTGGTTTTACAAAACACAGTCAACTGCAACGGACTACGACACAGCTTTAACAGCGCTCGACTTGAACAGCAAAATGCAGTTCCGTATTTGTGTGTTGGTTATCTGCGGACACTGATGAAACCCAGACTGATCCCGACATCTGGTAATTTGTGATTCTAGTGTTGGCAAACATCACGGATTAGTATGTCGAGAACTCTCATGTGGCCACATTTATGGACTAAAACAAGTTTCATTAAAGAGAATGGGTGAAAAACTAGATTTAGATAAGTAAGTTGAAATTGCATTGCGTAATGAGATATAAATTAAGTGTTGTTACAACTCCTTCACCAACTGCGTAACGCTGTTGTAGTCCCATAGTTCGTTTGGGGCATACGAGTACAAAAAGGTGCACAAATGGTGGTTAATTTATACAGTTACAATAACGTTTAACTATGGGAATCGTACATCATTATGTATCAATCCCAGTTTTGAGTAGCAACTGCATCCTCAAAATAATCGGGCTGGGTGTGTGGATTTCGACACGGTTGTTTTGAACTCCACATAATCAGGTTTTGGGAACCCGCAAAATCCCCAAGCCAACAAAGTTGTAAATTGGTAGCTCTTCGTAAATTCATTTATGCCGCTACATGTCATTTGTTTACTGTCAGTGACATGCTCATTCATCTCATTTCCTGTAACCGCTCACACACTTTATGTTCTCCAGATGTGGGTTCACATTTTACATTGTCTGGATTATGAAAATTTTGCCTGCATCTTGCAATGTTGTAGTAACTGCACCTATAATATTGACCAGATGACTCGTCAGTTGGTGTGGGAGTGAAGAGACAAGCTGGTAAAAGGAATGCACTGTACACACACCATCAAGTACATATTATCCATTTCAAAACTTCCATAGTGACTGAAACTGGTAATGTACTGTCAAAGAGCAGGAAGCACTGCATACACATCAACAGGCATTCCAATAACTCCCATAGTGATCCAAATGATTAATGTACTGCCAACTTAGGTCTTTTTGAGAATCTAGCAGATTCTTAGCTAGTCAAGAAATTCCCTGCATTTTATGCAACCCAAATGTTCATCACTGCATTTTCAAGAACTTGCCACCTGTCCCTATCCTGAGTCAGATCAATCCAGTCCATTGCCCCCCCCCCAATCCTACTTCTTTTAGAACCTACTTAACATTATCCTATCATATATGCCTGGATCTTCCACATGGTCTCTTTCCCTCAGATTTTCCCCACCAAAACCCTGTATGCACCTCTTTCTCCCCTATAGGTGCTACATTCCCTACCCATCTCATTCTTCTTGATAATGTACCGCCAACACAATAAATATTTGTGAAAGCCATATAATGCTGCCTGCCAATTCTAGCGTGAGCTTAGCTGCAACGACACTTTGCCAACTGCAGCCATATAGTGGTTGCTCAGCTAGCAAGGAATGTAGTTACTATTATGTGAACACACACATGCACAAGTAACTAAAACATGAGAATATCAAAACAGATTATAGTCTACAAGCCTAAGAATTTATGAAGTCCACTGAAGGCACAGCATAACAGGCCATGTGCTGTGATACGTGACAAGATGATGGTATCTGCATTAGTTGGCTCAACTGTAAGCTACTGAAGCTTACTCTTCTAATGGCTTGTATTATTTTTGTTTCCTCTGTACAGATTTAAAGACTGAATCCTGAAATTATGATGAATTTATTGTAGGTGACAATACGGTGAAGATAAAATTTGTTAAAGCAATTGAGGTATATCAACTACATTTATGGAGAAAAGTAATCCAAACACTGCCTTTATCTGCAGCTGCTTAAGTTATATGCAAAGACAGTATTTTTTTATTGCCAAGCCCGCTTGCCTGGGAGCAAATATCGCTCTTGCACAGAGACTGATGATGCTGCCCACTCTGCAGTGCTGTCTGGTGATAAAAAATACTTCCTGTAGTTCAAGACTTCACTGAGATAAAACATTTTTTTACAGCTGGAAATACCTACATTGTAAAATGTCCAATGCTATGAACAGTGAGGTACTTCCACAAATTTGTCAGTTATAGTTATATGTATATTTGTCTGTGTGTATATGTGGTATATGCATTACAGACTTGCTGAGGAAGAACTGCTGCGGGAAGCACAACGAGGTGCGTCGAGGGCAGCTGTTGGTGGTGCCTTGGCATGGCAGAAATGCTCCCTACTACCCACCAACAAGAGATTTTTGGTTAATATGATTCAGTACACAGTAAATGCCAACAAATTAAAACAACAGCATCAAACAAAAGAATCTGAAATAACAAAACATCACTCTGGACATGCAGTTCAGAAATCAAACTCACCTCACAACTCCAGACATGGCAAAAAGAGAACCAGGTCTGATACATGCAATGTTCAGGATGATGGGCAAAAGGAAGAAACACATAAAAGAAAAGCTTCTAAAAAAAGAGATTCTTGAAATACATGGCAGTTATCATTTATGTGATTTTATATTTCACTTATTTTCTGCAGATTACTGATACATGCATTGACATGTAACTCCTGAGAGTAAGAGATCTTCAACATCAGAAAACAGGATGCTGCAGTTTTCGTAAATGCTGCCCTTCTAAGACATCACTATTTTGATAGTTCAGACATGGGCCAGTTCGTGTCCATTATTGCTCACTATCAAAGTGGGGCACACTGAAAATTCTCAGATTGGTAGAAAGTGTAAAATAAGGTGTTCAAAAACCTATTGTATTTCACTTGTAGGTGACAGAAGAACTGAAATATGGTACATCTCTTTTCACATTCCAGAATTTAAACATTACCCCTTCCCATACTGCTGACAAAAAACTTGAAATACTTTTAATGATGCAGAATTCCATATTTTCTTAGTTAAAATCTTCTAATGTAACACTTTATAACTAAACATGTCACCACAAATCAAAACCATTTTATACTTTTATTTATATTTTATGTACTTAATATTTTATACTTAGGCAATTTATATGGCCTTTTATTATAATTTCAGCATGAAAGAAATACCATAAAGCTGCATGTACAAGTCTTCCCGAGGATGAACACTTGGATGTTTCAAAACATTTCGAAGACACTATAATTAAATTAAAACATTAATGTAAAAAGTGTGCATTTCGTTGGTTCTTATTACACAAACTTTTAATTAGTTACAAGATTATAGGTTGATGTTTTTGATGAACTATTTTGTTCTGACATGCCCGTCATAAATATAAAACTGAAAATAAAATTCAGAATTCAATACTCTGTGTCTGTTGTAACAGCGTGCTTTAAAGAATCCATTTATTGAATCTCATTCACTCTGAAGGAATGGAGGAAGCCTCCTGCTGAGGATATATGATGTTGAGCATTATGACCCTTTTCAGGGCCACCAACACTGTTTTTCTTAGACACAAGTTGTCCTAAAAAGGACGGCTGCCTCATTCGCTCGGTTTACATACCTTCCCTCCCTATATCTCTTGGTCTGCCTGCTCCATCCATGTTGAAAATCTGGCCCATAACTACCTAAGGTTTTAATGCTTTCCTCAGTTGTATAGGAAAATGCTGGAATGGCATCTTGAAACACTTTATTACACATCCTTTAAAATTCATCAGTCTTTGAGCCTACCAGTAACCAGTTAAGGAAGTGTCACTAAATAACCTGAGAATCAATCACTGAAGTTGAGAATTTCACATCAAACTTTATAAAATTATGCCACAGTTAAAATATTGACTTGACAGTGAGGTGTTGAGCAACCATTACGTAGTGTATTTTACTACACATATATTCATATTTCATTCTGAACAGCAGAGATATATGATGTTCTTAATTGCAAGTTGTTAATAAGGTACTTCAACTGGACTTTATCCATTCCCTTCCTTTTTCTCTGTTTTGTATAGTTCTTGATCATAAAGCAAGTTCACTTGGTACTCCCATATCTCTGCAGGGCCTGTATAGCTACACATGCCGTATAATTTATTCAGCACTGCTAGTCCCTTTTTGCTTTATTTTGCAACTTTCAGACTGTGCACCCCCAGCCATCAAGGGCACCTGTACAAATAATATCTGCTACAAATTTTATTTGTGCCTTCTCAGTGTTTTCTACCTGGCACCTGGATTTGCACATTTCTCTCTTTTTAGACTCACACTGGTTTCCCACAAAATAATTCTATCATACATTCTGTTCTATTGATTTAATATATTTTACTTGCCACAGTTTTGTGATAGATTATTTAAATACTTAACAATCAGCACAATTGGTGGTTCATATACATATCTTCATCCCTTTTGATTGCTGAAATCTGGTATGTTTGGAATGTTGTACTTTAATCAGACAATGGATAAAGTTCAGAGTACTACCATCAGGATGATATACCACTGTCATTCAATTTTGTAATGATACTTGACTGTTATAAGCATCTACTAGATGACCTTACGGAAAAGAGAGGATACTAGAAATTGAAAGTTGAAGCACTAGACTGCAGTCTGTAGAGATCTCACTTTTGAAAAGGTTATGGATCTGTCAGGTGACAGGATTAACAATAAATGACTTGACTGTAATTTTTACACACCTTTTAAAACCCTGAGCTTGCAGTCTGCATATAATGTAAAGTAGTATGTTATAACATGATAATACTGCATGTAACTGCATTTACAAGCATTATGTTCTGTCAGCTATCTACTAGGATGTAGTTTCTGTTACCTCTTCTGAACTGGATGCTGTGGAGCTCTCGTAATATGTGAAGTGTAGCATGTGAAAGCTCCCAGAGAAGACATTGCTAATGTACTTCACGAAGCAGAGAGTGTCTTTATCTCTGTATGCCAAAGCGAGAGCATTGTAACTTGGTACAACAGTCAGCAACTGAAATTCAAAGCAAACTGTTACATTATTTTGAGACCAGTGTTGATAGCAGCAGCAACAGTGGTGCCGGCAGCAGCATTAGCATTTTATAGGTGCTTCAGCTGCTAATGCCACTCACATCTGCCTACAATTTGGGCCATGTTGAAGAATTATGCTCTGGTGCAAAGTGTGTGACATGTTTAAAATGAGCTGTCTACCTTGAACTAATCTGGAGACAGTGTATTTGAAGGTCAATGCTGGGTATATTTAACAAAATTATGAACGTTACGAAATTTCATATTCCAAAAAACCAATTTTCTTTAAGGGCTGAAGTTTAATGACACTCAGTTTCATCGGATGCCGAAGTACAGGAAATGTAAAAGTACAAGAGTAATTTTCCCTGTTCTGTGTGCAGTTTTACATGGAAAAGCTCAGGTGTTACCCCTGTCACGTACATCCTCATGTCTGGTACGTTTCAGGTGAGTGGATTTACCTGCCATGTACAGTTAGTGAAATTATGTGTGAAGATCCACATAGATATTTTGAATAAAGTTGTGCCACTTTTATGTTAGTTTATCTAGTACTTCTTTCTCTCTTTGAACTCTTCTATCAAGTGGTATCAGCTTCTGTAAACCTGTGATGACCATTAGAGTGATGAAATAGTCTGCAATCCATTATCGACTGTGGAACAATTTGACCTTCACAAAATGAAAAAGGTTGTAAAGTGTTTCACAATCTTAATGAGAAATATTTGTTACACCAATCTGAAGACAATGAATTTCTAAAACAGGAAATCTTTTTAACCGAGAACCTTACATGCAGAGAAAAATGAAAACGTTCCTCGTTAAAGTTTTGGCAGGACTTCAAAATCTAACTTCCTACACTGCACAACTTCGCATACATGAACTTCTTATCCAGAGAACACAGAATATTTCAGGAATCTGTGCTCCACAAGGACCTGGTGTTGGATATGCATGGATTCTTGTAAACAATGAACTGCAATTAAATAAATAAATGATAAATTAAAAATTATCTTTATGCAAGTACATGAAAATAAAATGAATCAATATACCTCTTCATCTGCATCATGGGCTACATAGGAAACAAAACCTCCTTGCAGCTGCTTCACATTATGAACATTGAAATGCATGATGACATCCAATACATATTCATTATGAACATGGTCATCAGACAGCAGAGTGTAGAAACCTTTCTGCCACCGCTGTACTTCATATGAGCACTGAGGAATCACTATTCCTGGTGCATCTACAAAAGCAATAAACAAAACAACTTTTATTCTTATTTTTATCATTCCTGTCTATCACAGTACTACATTTCCCAAACAGTTCATCCCCAACACTGCTGTATTCAGTGCAGCTTGCTGTGTGACAAAGTCCTGAATGAGTTTCATGTACCTCACATCCTCAAAATCCACCTTCTAAAAAATCCACCTTAATTTGATGCTTCAATGTCCTTCCGAGTCTCTAAAATCACGATTTTCCAAAATGCATCCAATAACAAGTTACCCTTCACCCTACACATATATCATTCAAGGCAACCCATGTGCTGTGGGGGCAGAGAACTGAAAATTGTGGAATAAAGAAAAACTGAGTACAAATGTACTTAGGCAACACACAGAAACTGGTTTAATCTCTCTCTGTAACATGCCAAGAGGCCACAGATCGGAGGCAGAGGTATAGCTCCACCCACACCTGACGCCAGCACTAGGAGGGGATGAGTGGTCAGTTCCATGCCCCTACCACTTTACCCAAGGAAAGAAACCCAGTACCCATTGTACAGGAGACTGGGTGGGCCTCAGGGCTGGTCTGAACTGGTCCAGAACATCTCACTTGCACTGGGGTTTTGAGCTGCAGACCATCCAGCCTATAGTGAGGCACTATACCTACTACGCTATTCTGGTAATTTAACCTTTATCTTACGGCATTTAATTTAGTCTTTGTGCCCCTGGTACAGTGTTTATATTAGACAGCCCTTTAACACTAGAAGCGCCAGTGGTGCTTCACTACCTGAAAGCGCCAACACCGGTCAAATTGACCGCCATGTGGTTTATCGCCTTTTAATTTATATCATGCTAAGTGGGGAAGGTAAGTATTTAAAAATCATTATTTATCATCATTTAGTTATTTATTTTGTCATGTTTTATACATATGATGTGTCAAATAGGCCTATACCAG
>Ga0123352_10001759_pt1 | contig 29328 bp, 15 predicted proteins | sample TergutLab28metaG_FD_89700 | JGI IMG/M metagenome (GOLD analysis project Ga0123352, IMG submission 89700) | Labiotermes labralis P1 segment gut microbial communities from Petit-Saut dam, French Guiana - Lab288 P1 | ecosystem: Host-associated > Arthropoda: Insects > Digestive system > Gut ... | reverse complement strand
CAGTCGGAGCATGAAGCTGGAAAAACATCTAGTGTGGTGCTAAAAATGAGTGAAATCTCCCTAAATATATTGAGAGCGAATTATTTAAATGGCTGAGGCTGTGGCTGTCCTAGAGGGTAGGACACTCGTACCGTGAGAGAGCGCGGAGGTATTTAAATGCCGTCCTAAAGGGTAGGACGCACGAGATCTAAAGGTTAATGTGCACATATCACTCGGATGTGATATCTCTTCAAGAATTCAACTAACAAGATCTTTCAGTGTCCTGGAAGATACTAGCTGTGACAAACTGCAGAAGTCTGCGTTTTGAATTAATTGGTTCTTATCCTTCCTACAGTCCCGATTTAGCACTCTCCTGCTTCCATCTCTTTTACCCCCCTGAAGGATGCACTCTGAGAATGCTGTTCTGCCAATGATGAGCTGAAACATGGCATGCACAAGGGGCTTCGATGCTTGAGCAGTGAGTTTGATGTGACACAACTTGCCAACAGCGTCTCAAAGTTAGAAAAAGTGTATTGATAAAAGAAGAAACATTGTGAAAAGCTTTATAAAGGATGTACCCATGATCTATGTAAATTCCATTATAATTGTTACAGATTCTGAGGGAAATAATAGGCATTACATATGTTCAGACCTTCATACGACGACTTGTGAAACTACCATCCCCCTGAAGTTGTGATTCCTTTATCTTTTGATCTGTCTGCCATCTCAGTAGTTGTAGCAGAGACACTAAAATTGGGTGTGGTTCAGAATGGCTGTGTGCAAAGAGCTCAAGACCTGTTCAAGAAGAGGGAATAATAAAATGTTGTGTCTCACATTGAAGTGCATGTTATTTATGTAGAGATTTTCATACTTGGCATCAGAGAGCTACTTGCAAAAACTGGACAGCTGTGTACCACAATAAGTCACTTGTGGGACATACTGTATTGTGTTTCTGACAGCCATACGTTTGATAGACTGGTGGGCATACACATTGTTAGAAAGAAGTTTTGTGATTTTATGTAACAGGGTTTCATGTGTTCTGAACTTTTTCATTTACTAATTGAAGCCTAGTGCTTTTACATGATACAGTAGTACAGTGAACCTCATGTAAAATGGAGAATTGATTATTCAACATAATTTCTCATTCTCAGGTACACTGCTTAGTAAGCTTGCCTGAGATTTTTTTTTTGTGATCCAGTAGATAAATTGCATGTTGGTAAGGTGGAAGTGGTGAAAGAAAAGGCCTCAGCATTATTTTTTAAATATTTCATATTGATATCATGCTTTGTGGATATAGTTTTCATTATTTGGAGCCAGGACAGAGGAGTAGTAATTGTGAGGAGAGTGTGGGTTGGATGATCCAGGGTTAATTTCCATGCAGGCCAAGAGATTTTTGTCTGTGCCAAATGTCCAGACTGGCTATGTTTCCCACTGAACCTCTTACTAAACTTATGCGAGGTGTTCTTTACCAGGGGGTAAATTAGTCAGGACTTGAAACTGACCACTCACATTCACTAATGCCAAGGTTAGCTTGAGTGAGCTGTACCACTTCTCACCCTGTGTGTGTACATGGTATGCACTGAGACAACCTTACCTTAACCATTCTTGTGTTGTTTAAGTTTGCTTTTGGAATTGTGGAGTTTACGTAATGTGGAATGAGATAGTAACCAACCAGTTCTGAATTTCAGAGTCAGTCATGATGTATTTAAAGGTGCTGCCCTAGACTGAGGGAAACCTGTTACCGTAGGTAATAATGTGATCGAGTTTTAAGCCATGCATCTTGTGAATACAAGTCTAAGAGCAATATTGCTACACCAGTCTGATTGTTTCCATACTCACACAATATGAATAATCAGAAAATCCATTTTGTGTCAGTTTGGACTGTTGAGATGTGACGTGCATGTGCATGGCCTTGAGTATGAGGAATTAGAATGTTTGTGTTTAATGCACGGAAGTGGTAGGAAACATTTATGACCTACTCGAGGGCTCTGTCCTGGAATTTTCTGTTATACATGATCCAGGTAAAGTACTTATTGGTCGTAACTCCAACTGTACTCACTCAGTGTCAGTTGCACCAACCTTGCATTAACTAACATTGGTTTCATAATATATTCATGCATTGTTTTCAGTGTTAAATAATTTAACAATATTTCTGTAATGGGTACTTGATCTGATGATTAAAAAGTTATTTTTCATTTGTCCTGTGCCAAGATTGACCCTAAGCCATGCAATCCACGAAGTTTACAGAAGCCAAAACGCAGCAACAGCTACCCTAAAGTATTTCTGGGTGGACTTCCATCCAACATCACAGAGACAGACCTTCGGCAATATTTTCAGCGGTTTGGGAAAGTAATGGAGGTTGTAATAATGTATGACCAGGAGAAGAAAAAGTCCAGAGGTGAGTGGTGGAGAATGTATTATTTCACTGTCAGCTGGAATGGAAATGTTGCTGTGTCAGTAATATGTAAAGGGCTCATGTTGGATGTTGTTCAATTGGTAGAGTTACTGATCAGGAAGGTGGGGTCATTTCCTGGCAGGGGCATTGACAGAATTATGTCACCAGGCACAGAATGATTGTGTTCTCTGTTTAGTCTCATTTGTCAGGGTTAAGAATGTTTGGAGCTTTACTTTCATGCCTGTCCTTCATGCTGGAATGATGATGTGCTTAGGAAGAGAAGTAACTTGTATGTCAGAGTACCAGGTTCTTTACCTTTCAGTAGAGGTATTGTCTTGTAATATGTGCTTGGATCAGAAGTAGCCATTTTGTTTGTCCCACAACAGTCATGAAGACTATGAAATTTAAGTGAGTCATCTTATATATTTTGTGTGTCCCTCAAGTGTCAGATGGCTGTTTTGTGGATAGGGGTTTAAGAAGAGACGGAATACTGATTGTTTCCCTGTACTTGGTGCAGAGACTAACCGGCACCAGAAATCAGTGTTGTAGTATATTCTTTAGAGGTAATATCAAATAACTGTTAAACATCTGTGAACATTCTGTGGTTCTTAATTGTCATAAAGTTGGAGTTTTTTTTTAATCACAAATTTTCATCTCTGGGTCTGAATGGGGGTTTGCCTGGACTGGCTGGATGTGATCAGTAGGAGTATTGAAAGGCTGATAGGGTGGTGCTAGCGTGTATGTATAAAGTAGGTGTATTGCTCTTAAGAGAAAGAGGTTTTGCCACAGTGATGCAAGGTGTAGTTGTAGAACTCCTGTAATAATGTTAAGAACTGTTAGCAGGGCATGGCAGATAGTAAAGTTTTTACATGGTGCTGATACAAGCATATTTGTTTCTGCTTCTTAAGTTCCTGTTAAACTTGACTGACTTTATGTCATCTGTTGTGTCAGGTTTTTTTAAAATACAGTGTTTTGGAGACTTGACCAGTTTATCAGGTGTAAAACAGGGAGAGGTTCTTACTTGTTTGGGCCCGGTACAAGGAACTTGATCACTGGATTCTAAAATGGTCAGACCAGAGTGCAGTCATTTCTGCTTTGTGGCATTAGCTGCATTCTTGTGAGACCCCACGCTGCAGAAAATTGTGTAATAAAACTGGATCGGATCAGAAAAATTTGTCTTGTTACCCAGCCGAATATCTTCACACTGGTCATTGAAATGGTGTAATGGCCAACGTGTGCGAAAGTTTGTATTATGCAAACAGTGTTCTATTTATCAGTTGCTTTGTAGCCATTTTGCATTAGCAAAATACGTAGTAGCAGAACTGATTGTATTTTGATAACATTTGTGATCATCAGTGGGATATAAAATTATAGGTATTTTCAGTAAGTGTTTTGTTGGAAGTCAGATACAAATGACGTTGAAATCTAGCTAAAATCTGTCTCGCTCACTAGAAACATATACAAAATGAGAGAACCTAGTCACCAGTAATGAAATGAGGGCAAAGATTTCAGTATCATATGCCTACTGAATGGAACAGTCCAACAGTATCCAAACTATAACAGTCATTACTCTCAGAAACTGAAATTGTTTGTGATAGGTGGTAGTTAAGTACTGCTTGATATTGGTGTGTAACGGTACATGTGTTTAGGCATTCTCCAGCTTCACTCTGATGGTACGTGTGTCATAAGAAGTGCAGGAATACGTTGGTGTATTTGATATTTTGGAATTCTGCTCTTGTATGTTTATTAGTGTTATTTCTTAAAATGGAAGGAACATGTAATTGGAACTAATTTTGTACTGTACCCAAGCTTCTGCTTGAGTGTAATTAAGAAATTTATTGCAGAATGTCTACCAACTGTCTGTGCAGTATTTTTGTCTTGCTTTTATTTCATGTTGCTGGTGAAGTTAGTGTAAAAATGAGGGTGTGGGGTTTTGAAATTGAATGAAGTGAAGGTTTTAGTAACAACTACTGTCCAAGAAGCATTGTTTGGGAAAGGAGGGCCGTATTAGTATATTATTTGTATTTCTCTGAACTGTAACTGTCTTGCTTATTGTTTTGAAGGATAGTGAAAAGTACAGTAAAGTACTACCAGAATTGCTTGCAGTAACCATCGCAAAATTTATGTTTTGACATCGAGTGTATAAAAAATTTGTTCTTTGTTTAGTGATCATTTTGAAGCTATCCAAATTGATACACAATATTTGTGGCAAAATCTCGCAGTTTTGAATGTCGAGATTTTTTTCTGTCTAATCTTGTAGATGTGTACTGGCAGTTGCAGAAGTTGCTTCCTCCACCTTCCATGTAAAAGTTGGATTTCTATCCAGCTTCTACTATGAAGGTGGAGGTGGCAGGTGTCTGGAATGTTGGTGTACCCCTCTACTGGGCTATAGGGTGTCTCTTCTCAGGGGACATTCAAAATATAGTGTGTGCTTACATATAGAAATTATGGTATAATTACTTTGTTTATTAATTTCACTTTTGTAATGAAATGTTTTTGAAACTTGTCGCTACATGTAACAAAGAAAGCATTTAGGAGGACCGAAATAATACAGTTTGCATCAATGAGAATAATTAATCTGTGGTTTTAGAAGTATTTTTCAAGGGTAATTTGTGAAGTTGTCATACAGTATTGAATTAGATTGTGTAAATTTCAAGTGCATGTAAACAGATAGGATTTACTTATGGTTAAAATGTTTTACTAACATATTTTATGGCTCCATTTGTATTGTAAGAGGTTAAATATTGTATGACATTTCAGGTAGAATAAGGCTTAATATACACATTTTATTAAATATACTATGAAAGGATGTGGCTTTTAACATTCTTAGTCTGAGTGCCATCACTTAATGTGGTACAGTATTCATCTACTACTCTACACAGTAGACCTTGTATCATATGGCATGTGGTTCAGGAAGGCCTACGTGACCACTTGATGGATGCTCAGGCAAAGACGTGATGAGTAGCGTTGAATTTGAAGTGTGCAAATGTATATGGGTGCAATTCTGTGTTTTACGTGTTTGTTTTGTCTTTCATTAGGTACGTCTGTCAGTTTTTAATGTATTATTATGATGTTTCATGCTTTGGGGTGTTCACTGCTGCCAAATTAGTGCACAAAAAAAATTCCTTTGATATTTTAAACAAAAGTGATAGCTAGACACTAACCTGACCAAAATTCACACAAGTCCTTCCTTGGCATCCTGTTTAATAAGACTGTATTCCAAGAGTAACATCTGTTAATAGCTATGCTAGATGTAATAAAATTAAGTACTAGCCTATACTATACTACTGATAAGATAATATTGAAAGTAGTACAGTAATAATTGGTTCAGTAAGTTAAATCATGTTATGTTATTTTAGAATAGTTATTTTAAGGTGTATAAAACATAGGCTAGTTTGAATTCGTGTTCTAGGCCCTCTTCCTTTTACTATGTTTAGTAAAATAGCATAATTTTGATATACCATTTAAATTTGGAAGTGGAATTAGTTCTGTTAGGGTTGAGTTAATTGACGGCCACATGTATTTGGCAACCAAAAGTTAGCTGATATGGGAGTACATCAGTAACAGACTGGCAGGCAGCAGTGTTTTAACCCAGCGTTATGAAACTAGAAGTTTTAAGAAGTCTCTTTGATTGCTTGCTGTGACACAATAGGATTTGGATTTTTGTCCTTCGAGGACGATGAAGCAGTGGATCGATGTGTAGCGGAGCATTTCATCAACCTGAATGGCAAACAGGTATAACTTTTGGTGCCGTCCTTATTAAATACAAAGAATAGTGAGGGAGGTTAGCTAGGGTGAGACTGTGTAGGACTCATTTTTGACATTACAGCTCATGGCAAGATGATTGACAAAGAAGCCTTACTGGTAATTCATTTATATAATGTGGTCAGACTTTCATATTTAAGAAACAGTTGGGTTGTATTGGCATAAAGGCTGTCTGACCTAGTTGTTTTTTGTAGTAAATTTGGTAGATTTACTTCTTATTCAGACTTTTTTTATCCATTAGTAAAGACAGATTGTCCCAGGAAGTGTTTAAACTTGTGGAGATCATTAATCGTGGGGGGTTGGGGGGTGGGGAGAAAGAAAGAACCTTCACCAAACTGTATTTCAATTGTGACAGTGATAGGATATTCAGATTAAAATAATGGAGTACAGGTTAAAAACGTTTTGCACTTGCTGTTACTTAAACAATAAACATTCAGATTTTGTAATTTGTTAGTATGTTTTATTTTGAAGTATTTTCTAGTCAGTAGTCAGAGTTACTGTTCTAATACCAGATGTTAATGGGAAGAACAGTTGACGTTATAGAGTTGTTTAGCCATATTAAACATGATAATGTGTTTCGTGCCACGCGCTACCTTCCATACAGCACTGCAAACATTGCCATGAATTTGTTACAAGGCCCACTCATTCAGCGATAAATATATAATGAATGTTAAGGTGTGGAGTTTGAATATAATACTGGGAAATGTTAAGGATCTGAAAACCGTTATTGTTGTTGGAATATACATACATTGCTATTCTTCAGGTTTGAGTATGCGTGTATGCTTTGCATTCGAGAGTGGGACACATTTCAGTATAATATCCTTGTGAAGTTTGGCTACTTTGTGCTGGGATACCCATTGTGGTAGCCAGTTGCAGTGTTCTGTAACAGCTGTGAATTGGACTGGCCTGTAGTATTATGCATAAAATTTGAACTCCAAACTTTGTTTTTCATGTTTGCAATGAGTTGTATGGTCATTGATGAGTGTGAATAGGCATACTACTGACATTTATTGACTTTGTATTAATGGTCCCCCATCTCCATGTTTATTATTGGTTATAAGGTGTATATAGATATACTGCTGACATTTACTGACTTGCATAAATGGTCCCCCTTCTCCATGTTGGTTGGCTTACCACATGTGGCAGCAATACAGTTCCTTGAATTGTCTCTTACGGTATTGGTGTAAGTAAATCATAGCGCATAGATCTAATATGGATGAAAGTAGTAAAAGAGTTCTGGAGTACTAAGAATATCTTGTTGGTGTATGATGAGGCTGGCAGGACAGACAAGTATGTAACAGTTTATTTTGTGACGAAGGTTCAACTTTTTGCAGTAATGTGATGATCATCTCAGTATTAAACTTGTTCGGAATGTGATAGACTGCAGAATGGTACTTCTGTCAAGAGCCCATTTGGTGGGATCATTTGGTAGATGCAATATGTATATGTTTTAGTTTGTTCTGAAATATTTTGGAATTTGTCATCAAAATTTATCTTCACTTGTGGGATAACAAAAATTTGATGTTTACTCATGTGGGAACAAAACCTCTGACAGGTAATGCAGCCCAAACTTGGCTGTAAATTGCCCATCCTCTAAGTTTGTAATTGTTTCTGGTAATATGTTTTCACTTGACATTTACAGATGGGAGGGAGGTAGTGTTTCTGTACTCTTTAAACTGGTTTGGTGCAGCTGTTTTGTATCAGGATGTTATTTCTGGCTATCTTTCATTTCCAGGAACATGTGAAGTTGAAAAAGTCACAGTCCCAATTGAAATGGCCACCCCACACATAGAAATAGTCCATTTAAGTGCTGGCACAAGGTGTCTGTACACAGACATCTTCCAGTGGTGCCATGTGTCACACTACACTAAAATTTTATTATGTGATGGCAGGCAGGACAAATATCACTGATATTCTTTTTCACTGTTAGTGGGGTTCCTCATGTGTTCACTTACTGCCAGAAATGGAACCTGTTTCTCTGAAGCTCTCTGACCTCATTGTACATTTGTCTCATTGGCAGTGGTGTGTCAAGAAGTACTCAGCTGAGACACAGTGATGCTTCTTTTGCAGCTGTAGAGTGTATGTATGATTTGGAAGTGAACTCTTGCTTGTAGAAGAATCACAGGGATATTGCAGCCTCTGAGATAAGCATTGTGGGAATGAGCCATTGTTTGGTGCATAACAGAGTGACGTGACAGGACTAATACATTTCTTTTGTTCTCTTGGTCTCCAGACTCCTTTACTGCCTCTGCATATTATTTAATGTATTAAATGTAATGTAAGCTATGAATTTTGATACTTATTCAGGAACCTGCAGCATTATGTATTGGCCAGCATGTTAGTTTATAAGGGGGCATTCCCTATAGCAGTAAAAAACTTTAAATGCCCTTATGCGGCAAAAGGTACTTTGACTGTTTTGGATTTGGGGGTCCATTTTGTAGCATAGCAGTTGTTATTATGTTAGTAATGTTGCTGGGTTGTATGTGGAAACCGTGAAACTTCTGCATTCTTATGTGAATTAAAATTCAGTTTACTGTATGTCGTACTATTATGTAGTGTTAGAGCAGAGTTTCTTGGTGGATATTCCGTACATCTCAAATTTTTCTGAATTCTTGAATCTGAAGTTTTGTTGTATATAAGTTTGTTACCAGACAGTTTTGATTGGTTTTAAAATTAATAAGTTATGAATATCATCTAGTGTGGGTTTTCCTATGCAAATCTATTGTTAAATAATATTAATTGTAGATGGTTTTCTACTTTTAGGTTAAGCTTTTGCGTAATTGTATGGGGGGGAAATTGGTTGAGGAGTAGGTACTTAGACCAACACTGTAAGTCTAAGGAATATGGAGTGATTGTGAGAGATTTGCTAGTTTTCTGACAGTAACACCACATCATTGCATGAGATTTAAAAATTGTGACTCATTATGGATAACAAAGAGTGCATTGCTATGTATTATTTTTAAATTATCAGATGCAGCAAGATATTAATGTGAGATTTGTTACCTAGGAATGGTTCTCAGTGGAAACATTGCATTGTTGTGGTGGAGCCTGTCAAATTCTGCATCAGTTTCAGTTAAGTTAATTGTTCTGTAATTATCACACAGGTTGAAATTAAGAAAGCTGAGCCACGTGACTCTGGGAAGATGGGGGATGGCCCCCCTGGTCAGTGGGGACCCCCACAAGGTGGACCTCCAATGGGCATGGGTGGGGTAAGTTGGAAGATTGCAGAGTTTGTGTAACAGTGTGCAGATAAATTCAGTCCCATGAAGTACTACAGTTAATGTTTTCAGGCATACTTCATGAAGTTTGCATTATGTGAGACCACATTTGTCTGTGATCTGTTATCAGCGACTAAACCGTTTGTTGAATTGTCATGCAATATGATTCTTTACAAATAGTTGTGCCATAATTGTGGTTTGATTGGTTGTGTGACGTCATATTTTGCTTATGGGCATAAATAAATTTCTTCGTGTAATTTCTGTATATATTGAGTGATTTGCAACAAATTCACTGAAGATCTACATGTAATGCTGTTGAACAATTTAACATTTTATAAAAATTTGGCGCATTGAGAGCCATTCTTCAGCCAAGAGTGTAACTGTAATTCTTTTCTTGTTTTCTACATTACTCATCCAGTTTGAATAAAATGATGCTATATAGAAGATCTGCATGTAACACTGTTGAACAGTTGTGAGTTTTGTGACAATTGGTGAAGTGAAAGGCATGCTTTATTTATAGTTGAGATCTTGGCTGGATTTTGTAGTTATCTTTGAATGTGGATAACATTTGGTATACGAAATATGGACAAAATTGGGTTGAGCAGTTATGAGCTTTATTAGAATCGGTGCAGTAAAAGCTGTACTTTGTGAGGCACATAAAGGAATTTCTCACATTTATTGTTTGATTTGAGTGAACTTTGATACAAGAGGTCTTCACATAATGGTGTTCAGTATTTCTTTTGTGGAACGTGGTGCAGGGAAGGCTGTACATTCATATGGGTGTAAATGAAATTCCACTTACTTGTGTACCGTTAAACAATATATTGTAAAAGTCGATGTGCCATTGTAAAGGCTGTAATGTGGCATGGAATACACAATTTGCAATGTTGACTTTCCTTCTGGGGCTGAACTGGTTTGGAATTAGTGAGCTAAACGGTTTGACAGGCAGGCCTGTAAACATTCTGAATTATGCCAAGATGGAAATTCAGATAAATTTCTGTATGTATGTTTGTGTCTTTTATGTTGAAGATATATTTGCTTGTGGCATTATGTAATTCTGTGGCTAAAGAAAGGAAGAAAAAAATAACAGAGTGAGAGAGTAAACCTACTTTTGTTTGCTGGAAAGAAGGCGGGTGGAAAAGTGTAGGCAGACCAATATTTTATTACATATCTATTATTTGTGTGTGTCCTTAATTGAGTTCTCAAAATTTTGAAAAGTGGCCCTTGACTTTGGCATGTCTGTCCATTTGTCCACATGGAACACTGTAGCTTCCAAAGTACATATCTTCATGAAATATGATATTTGAGTATTTTTTTTTTTTAATGTGCTGAGGAAATTCAAGTTTCATTAAAATCTGACGAGAATAACGGGTAGTTTGCATAAATACCAGTGTATGTTTTTGATCATATCTCACTCATTTCTTCTTAGAATGAGCAATGTTTCAGACAGAGGTTGTAGAGAAAATCACAACACACATTTTCAATAGTTTTTAAAAAAAAAATGTGTTGTTTATGAGATAATGTGGATATAGTGTAGCTGGTGAGTCTTCATGATGATGTGGCACACGCGCATTTCATGTTGGGTGCATAAGGCTGTAAACGCACACATACTGGGAATATGTGTATATATATTGCTTTTCTCCTGCAAAAATGGTTGCATGAACGCGCCTAAATGTTAACGTTGTATGTGCGTTGTCTGTCTTGTTAAATTTTATGTTGTTTTCATTCATACTTTCAAGCTTTGGAACTTTGTCCCTGTGCTGTTGATCAAAAAGTGTATTTCTGCACAGACTTCATCAAATCATATTGTGTTAGAGAAACAATGTAATATTCATAATTGTTACAGGGTATGGGCATGGGTGGTCCTAATGGACAGATGGGAGGACCAATGGGTGGACCGATGGGACCAATGGGACCTCCTGGCAACATGATGCAAGGCTATCAAGGCTGGGGCACTCCTCCACAAACAACTGGATATCCAGGTCTGTACATACTGTTCTTGTTACTTACAAATGAGCAATTTAGGAGTTTGTGTCTGTCTTTCATTTAAGTCACTGTAGCCGTATGCTAATAAATAGAGTAACTTTCACAGTAAATTATTGTGTAAGATAGAATCTTTTTCACACGATTATGAATAAGGGTGAATTATGTGATTTCAGGGCATTGGGGCCCTTCTCCCTCCAATCAGCCACCAGTTAATGGTATGTTAGGTATATGATCTTATGTAGTTTCTGTCCTTAAATGTCAGTTGCATTAGTTTTTGTTTATAGCATAGAGCAGATGGGAAGTAGTGGCTTTAATGTGATTTAAAAAGACTGTTAGGTTTTGGAATAATGTAGAAGTGACTAGATAGATTTGCTCAGAATAGTTTGGTGTGTAGATATTTTATAAATGGCAAATAAATGAGTATTTTTACTCATTTGTTTTCTGGAGTGTGAACTGATGAAACACTGTTATAAGTGAGATGATTTATTAGAGGGCCACAAGCAACGGTTGCAAAATCAAAAGTGAAAGTTCACTATTGTTTGTTTTTTTTTTGTATGGTTATACGTTTGGTTAGAAACGGCAGACACGTAAAACAAGGTTAAAAATAGTGCATATCTTTTGATTCAGTATGGGTGAATGATTACATTTTCCTCTTCATTGAAGCGTTGGTATGTTGTAGTCCATTAGTGTCTTGCACACGCTGCATTTTTCATAAATGATTGATGGGGGAGCAAGAAGTAGGATGCATGGCTTGCTTATTCATGGTGCATTTGGCAACCCATCTCATTCCAAGTGCCATCTGAAACAGGCAACTTCCTCTTCCTTATGCATACCTAAGCACAACTGTGGTATATGAATGGTTGTAGGTAATGTGCACATGTTCTGCTGAACATCCAGTACGAAAGCATGTGTTCGTGATCTTACACAGTGCACACTAAAAATAATTTGAGAGGTAGAGTTGTTGCTGTAGACATGTTGCTGGTAGCAAATACATTAGCTACAGCTGGAATAATAAACTTTATGCTGCAAAACTGCGATGTTCAGAGGGTGTTTTGTGGCCAGGAAATGAAGTATCTGAAATGGAAGGGAATTTTTTTGAATATGTAGTGAGTTGGAAGTTTTGGTGTGTGGTACAACCCAGGTGTGCTGATTACAGTCCTTAGCACTGGAGAAAGTGTGTAGAATACAATCTTTCAAAGCAAGCCAGGGATGTATGGTAGGGTATGTTTGTATGCAGGAACTTGGTTGTGTATGTAGACAGAAACCAAATGTCTGACAGTGACAGGGTGTCAGATCCTTGAACATGCAATGCTGTAATAATATAAATTACTGAAAAAGATTATGTTCATATTTCAGGACAACATCTGTTACATGCATTTACTTTATGTGTATACTTTCATACCAAACATAAACATTTTTTTTTGTTATGTAAAGAATTAGGAACACCTTTTTCAGGAGTGCAGGTTGTTTGAGAAAAAATAGTGATTGGTGTATCAATTTTTAAATTCTTTTCTCCTTCTAGAGATAAATTTTGAATTCATAATTGTAGAGGGTGGGGGAGGGAACATTCTTATGAAGAAACAATTGTTTTCACTCACAGAGACGGCTACACATTTCAAAGGTCTGTATGGCAGCTGAAGGCTGTACAGTAATGTGCCGTAATTGACACGTTCTGGGCAGTGCCATGTCCTTCAATTTTCTGAGCATTGTACTGTGCGGTGACCATAGTCATTAGGTGCCAGGGGGTTAAACAGTCTTGTGGCCGTTCTAATTTATCATAAGTATGATTAAGTGTTCATACATATTGTTCATAGCAGTTTACCCTAGGTCCCTCATTAAACATTTAATTGCATGGAATTAACTATGAACTCCCAGCTTCAACACTAACTTTTGGAAGAAGAAACTTGTGTGAATTGAACTTTCACTCATCATTGTTCTTAATATGTTCTGTATTTTGTATCCTGTATCATTTGTAGAAAGTTAATAGTTGCTCAGCTGGTCCAGAAATTGCCAGTGCTTCATTAAACCCAGTGGTCAGTTACCACATTCAGACGTTAAACTAGCTGCATCCAGCCTGTGTCCTCCTATTTCCTTACGATCCCCTTTCAGTATTGTTCCTTATCCAAGTATATTCAGGTTTTCCGATTAATATTCTGTATACACATCTATCTCTTGCATGCCAGAGATTGCAACCATTAAATCATCTATTTGGATTCTTCTGTAGTAATGTATGAAGGGTACAAATTATGCCGGCTGTACTGTGGATTTTCTTCAGCTTGCTGTCTTTTTTTGTAGCCAGTAGGCCCGACATACCCATCACCCTGCCTGGAGAGACTGCCAGGTGCAGTTAACACCATAGGACAGTCAGTTTTATTGTGGAGCCAAACACATACTCTTCATTTGTTTAGGAGTGTTCTGACCAATGATTATGTTCAAAGCTGTAAATGGTTTCTAAGTGATGCGTCTCAATACAGGCCAAGAATATTTTACCTGGCCATGAGCAGACCATGGGTATATCGGACCTTTACGTATCAAGATATTTTCAACCTTCAGGAGGATTTAAAAAGTAATGTAATCCTATATTAGTGTATACTGAAAGTACAAATCAATGTCCAGAGGGCCTGTACATCCTTCAGGGGGGATTCAGAAAGTGAAATGATCCTGTAAAAGTGGATGTTGCAGTTGCAGGTACAGACGTGGATATGTTGTGTATGGGAATATAAAAGGTTTTTAATCATAACATGATGTAATGGGGCATTGCATTCCATTTTGCTCTTTTAAAGTCATTATCACAGGTGGGTTTAGGGTAATGAAAATATAATCAGAATGGCCCAGTAATTGATCCTTCAGATCTATTACCTCTTGGTTTTCATCACATTGGGCAGGAAGTGGTCCAGGCAGATGTTTACTCTAGTTCAAGAGTTCACGTTCACTGTAGATTGGGTTATTATAATTGTCAGAGATATATTGAATTCACTGTGAATGTTGTACCATACCTCTTTCCTAAACAAATCCTTTGTTGAGGTAGTAAGTGGCTGATGGACTGTTAGTGATTGTGGGCATCTTCATTTCAGGGTCTTACACGTAATGCTCCTTCAATTATAAAAACCATTTGCAGTTCAGTGCACATTAATATTTGATTTATGGTGATTTTTTTTTTTTGTAATAAGTGGTACCATTTTCAGTGTCCCACTTCTAAACTCGTACAAGTTTCTTTGTATGTGTGCTTGTGTGCTAGAGTAGGATATGTAGTCGTCAGTTGTAATCCACTTATCTCCTTAGCTGTTTGACATAATATTTTGTTCTGATACTCTGTTTCCAATTTTTTCTGTATTTGCTCTGGTATTTCATTGAGAGGAGTGTAACTGTTGGAGAAGTCCCTTTGCCTGCTTGGAGCTGACAGTGGTTGAAAATATTTATTTATATAAGAATTTTTTATTGTGGAGAATTGTGAATTGAAAGAACAAGGGGGGAAGGAACTGTCAGAATAGAAACAGTTAAGGGGTTAAACATATTCTGTGTGGAAAAGTAATTGTAATGTGTGGTTATAGCAGCTGCTGGTACATGAAGATAATTGTCCAGAATGAAATTGATAGGCTGCCAAAACTTGCTCATTAATGGCAGAGAGATGAGAGTGTGTAGGTTATGTGTTTGTTAGTATACAGAGGTCTTATTATCAAGACTTCTTTATACAAAGGTAGAAAGTGTGAATATAAATGTGTTGTATTGAGTTGGGACCACTATAAAACTGAAACAGGCAAATCATCTAGATTTTTAAAATTAAAAGCTGTGTTTTTAGCACGTGACCCACATGTCAATCCAAATAGTTCAGAATGTGGGGCATCTGTGTAAAGAACGTTAATGCACTAGAGTATTGGAGTACACGTTTCAAAGCAACGTGCTTCTCAGAAAGTTCTTGTGAATTGCATATTCTGTATATGCCAGTGAATGGAAGGTGTAGAATATCTGTGTCCGGTCTTTGTATAATGAGCATTTTTTTTAGTTTCGTACATAGTAGCAGTATGAACCAAAAATGTATTCATCTAATGTAAGGAGTGCAAAAATGTTGTAAGAATATAGCAGCCGTCTCTGAGTTTTAGGTGCCATAATGGTGCCATGAAGCAAGTTTCATACTGAGGATCTGCGAATACCTGGCACCACCATGAAAAATCTAGTCATCACAGCGACCTGGCACCTAAAATGTTTTTATTTGGGATTTTTCCACCACATTTATTGCAATCTGTTGGGTAGTTTGAGAGATGAAACTTGTTAACATGTGTACCATGATGATTCAAGGCTAGAGTACAGAGGCTTGTGAAAATCACCAGGCTTGAGATTGAGTCTTACACTGCTGAACAGTACACACCCTTGCATCTCTCTCTGTCTTGTAAAATAAAACATGTTCAATCCTAGTGAGGGTTTTTTTGGCTAGCTTTTTGAGATATATATGTATAAAAAGAGACACTACTTACATTTCATGTTCTGAAAGCAGGATATGGCACTCCGTCTGGTCCAGGTGGCTATCAAGGCTGGGGCGCTCCTCCAGGACCTCAGGGACAACAGATGCCACCACCACAGTGGGGCTCAAACTACGGTGGACCTCCCCAACAACAGGGTTACGGGTCTTATGGTAAGACGCAGTATAGCTAAGGTTACAGTGTGCCAGCATCACTGAGATGATAAAGAAATTAGAATGGCAAGATTTGTGCAGAATCTTATCCAAATAAAGTGGTAAAGAGACATACGTGGGCAATAAAAACTGAGGTTCCCATTCCTCCGTGATGTGACGCTACATCAGTGGGTAGTCAAACCCCAAAGTTTCGAGGCAGTGTAGTGTCCTTGTGTAGGTTCGGTAGGTGCAGCACCTGCTGATCGTGGAGATAAAGACAATGTTTTCTTAAATGTGAGGATGTGTTTGTCCATTCGTGCGGCATCATATTACAGATATACTGAATCCTCAGCCATACTGCTGTGTAATCCTAATGACTTGCACTGTAACCAGTGCTTTGTTTTGATTGTTGGAGTAAGAATTTGATTGAAATTATTATGTTTTATGAATATTTCAGGACAGTTTGTTATGAGTCTTAGCATCTAATGCCTAATTATGATAATTTTCCACTTACATGTTGTATAATTACTGCAGTGTAATGAAGTACCTATGCAGTACTGTCAGTGGGCTGCTATCTCTGTAAGTCACCATACTTACCTGAATGTAAGACAATTCCAGCTTCACATTGCCTATTTTCAAAGAAGATATATGTGGGATGTTTTGGAACATTGTGTGATTAAAAGGCAACTCCCACCAATTTTTCAGAGTCATTAGGAACAGATTTTTTTCTTATGTTTGTAGATTTGGTAGGTCTCAGGGTGTGATCACTACCTGTGAATATTCCCTTCTATTACTCTGCACTGGTTTTCTTCTTTATTTATTGATGTCAACATATCACACGTGGGAATGATTTCTTTGTTGTGCTGGTAGAGCTGATGGATATCAGTAATTTAGGCTTTGAATTGCCATATTTTTCTGTCACTGTCGACATAGATGCATTGAAGTGTCCATTTTGAACACTGGTTTGCCAGTGTCAGTTTCATTCCATTTGGTAGGAGTCCTATTTTCTAACTTTGTTGTTTTTGAATTAATGCATGATTTTGAGAACCTCAGTTTAGTGAATAGGTGAGCCTTATTTTTTTATATGTATTTTTTTTAATTATGCCAAAACTACTGTGAAATGAAATTTACTCCTTTATAGCTTGATATATATATATATCGTAGGGAAGTTCTGTTCAAATGGGGAGGCACGTGTAGTTATTGGGTGTAATTTATGTACGTTCATGGATGGATGTAAATGTAAGTATGCACTGGTATTGTTAGAAGTTTTCTTAATTTGGCAGTGTTAGTTTGAGTCTTGGTATTTATTAAACAGGTGTTTGCATAAGGATGAAGTGGGCAAGGGAAGAGTCCAGTACAGTCCACCTTTTGGTGTGATTTCAGGGCCTCCACAGGCCGGTCCACAGTCAGGGTATGGGGGGAATTGGAATTGGAATATGCCTCAGAATGGCCCCCCAGCTCCTGGTGGCCCACCAGGACCCTCTCAAGGCCCCCCTGGCCCGCAGGGTGAGTAGGATGTGTACCCTTATTTATCTGAATATAAGATAGTGTTTCATAGGTATCTGCCAAAAGAAATTTCTTACACTTGCATACTTAGACAATACTGCACAGGGATGAATATGTTTACTTCATCATTAGAACTCTGGAGGTTGTATTTGTAGGGTGGGCTGTGTGGCTGTTGATTAGCTTTTACATTCATTGTAAGGTTGAGGAAGCGTGGTTGCTCATCCATGAAATTTCTGCTGCAGTATGCAGTGCGAATGATGCTGGGGAAAGTAGGTCTGTGGTTAATGGGATCTGATGGCTGAAGTTTCCATTCTTAATTTACATAAGGGCTCCACATGTTGAGAACATGCTGAAACATAATATAGTCATTATTGTTGTAATGCACACCCAAAGCGGCATACTGCTAGTAGTAAAACCATTTCAAAACTGGGGATGTGTGCCCCAACATTCTGCAACATGGTCTGCCCCTTTTCCCCATGCTCCCAAATGTCTGCCCCACACATCATGCTAATCAGAGGCTGCATATGTGCTATCATCATAATGAATATACTCTTGTGTTTCTTGTTCATGACAAATGGTTTATCGTATACTATCTGATCGTGACTTGTGGCCATTTGTGAAGTTGAAATAGTTGCTACTGGATTATGATGGCTTTAATTCTGGGATTGGGGGAGAGGGGGGGTTGTGTGAGGCATGTGTAAGTTGGAGGGGTGGGCTGTAGACCCCTTCAGTTTTCTGAACCATGTATTTTTCTGTATTTTTAGCATGTGTTCATATTGGCCTAAATCATTTGAAATGTTGCATATGTGATAACTGGTTATGTGAATGCAGCCAAGTTACTACTTGTTTTTGAAATACTTGCAACATGTACATGTGTTATGCCATTCACTGTTAGAAATATAACAGTCTGTAGCTGGGAGTGATAATCCAGAAGTCATTTACTTTCTACAGTGTATTTCATTATAGGTGTCAGTGCAAATTATATGTATATGTGTGTGTGTGTGGGTGGGTGGGTGTGGGTGTAAAGTTAAGAATAAGGCTTTGGAGGCTAGTAAGTTAGAAGCAGGAACATTTTGTCAATATGTGGGAACTGCCCTCACTTAGGGGACATCATCCAGGAGACAGCATTTGTTACAGGTGATATGTATTCTCGTGGATCAGCACCTGGTCCAGCTGCATCAGCACCTGCTGGTCCTACAGCACCTGGTGGTTCTGCGGCAGGCCAGCAGAAGTCGAGCGATTATGGAACTGGTTATGGCAGTTACAGTGGCTACCAGGTAACACAAGGAGGTTTTGTGACTTAACAGCTGTTCTGGTTGCATTAGATGAACTTACACCACTGGCTGGTGCTTGTATTTCATAGTCATTGGAGAAGCTTGATTCAGATTTACATTTGTTAGGAGATGTTATGTTTTTGTCAGACCTAAAGTACACTTTTGGATATGGGCAACATTTGCTTTTCATTCGCTCCAAAATGTTGTTTTTACCCATATATATGATTGTGTACATGGTACAGTATTGATGGATAGGTTTCATTGTCTTATGACACTGGGATTCTGCACTAAATATTATTAGACTGTTTTAAATGTTTGTTATTAGTCCAGTGTAACTTTACATGAATATGGAGCTGAACATGTGGACATAGGTAGAGAATAACAAGAGGGTGATTTATCCAGAATTGTATTTAAAAAAAAAAAATAATATATATATATATATATTGTGGAGTTGGCTCCTCTTGTGTTTGCTGTGGATTATATCTAAATGAAAAAATGCATGTTCATTTCCTTGGAAGTTTCAGGAAACAAAGTTTGTTTCGGTTTTGATACTTTACGTGCTAAATTATTTGTGGACTCATTTTGTTTCGTATATTATTTTCGTTTTCCTGTCCGAAAATAATATACATCCAGAATGTTGATATTTTGAGGGCATAAGCATTTGGAGTGTGGTTTGGTGCTTTGGATGTGCTGTTTAGAAACAGTATGTGAACCCATTTTGTTTTTGCAGGATTCATCAGGCTATGGTGGAGGAAGGAATTATGCTGGGGATGGTACCAGTCAAACAGGGGGCGGTTACTCCGGCCATCCCCCTGTGCCAGGTGGGCCTAAGCCATTTGACTTTAAAGAGTGGCCATCATCGTGACAGACTGGCCTCAAATTTGTGATGACGTCTTACGGTATGGCCATAGGCGCCGACTTGGTTGTATAGTGGGGGTTGGGAGGGGGGTAGGGAGGGGGTGATTCAACTTCACAATTTAACAACTGTGTATATTTCCTAGTATACATACACTTCAGGTTGCCATATTTTAAATGTGATACATTATACACCATTGGTCATGTACATGAGTAGTGTTGTATCAGTTCCTGTGTGGCTACTGGTACTGGCATATTAATTTACTTAAGTATTCATGAAATTTGTCATTTTGGAGGTTTGAATTCATGATGTACGTGACTGGCAATATGGAGAGAGTAATTGCCTGTCACTTAAGTCTTTAAGTTGGCGCCTATGGATTTAGCTAGGTTTGTTTAATGAATTACAAAGTAAAATTAGAGAAGGACTCTACTTTTTACAAGAGGTCACTAGGAAAATCTGGCTTTGCTTGCTTTTACTCTTGACTGATGTACATAAGTTGGTAATTTTTAAAGTGAAGGTTGTTATTAATTACTGGTTACTTCGACTTGTCCCCTCTTTAGTATTATTACTATGAACCTCAGCGTGTATATGTGAATGAGGCAGTGTTGAGGTGAATTAGAATAATGATATCTTGTTGGTCAAGTTTAGTTCTTTGCCACTGTATTGTAACTGCTTAGCAGTGGTCAGTGGTTGAACTAAACCTTTTCTCACTGTTTTATAAAGTCATAAGCAAGGCTGAATTTGCATGCCCAGTATAAGCAGTAATGTCAGAGCTTTTTCAGGCTGCATATGTATGTAATGTATGTTGCTACGTGGCATTTTAACTTTATGCACAATGTTTATTTTACTTTTAATTTTTTTTTTTGTAAAATTTGTATTGTATTAAAATTCTGAATCTTATCTGTGTAGAGCTTTTGAAGAAGTAAATAGCTGAAGTACCAAAAAATAGAATTTGTGCTTTTCATTTTTCCACCCTTTGTCTTTGCATGATTTCAGGCAGCTTCATAAATGTTCTGAAACTAACATTGCGAGTACATTAGGCCCCTGAAATGCTAGTTGCTTAATATATGAGATCAGAGCATTGGAGTGGACAAGTTATAGTAACTGGGTGATAATAACAGGTAGTCTAGTTTTGCAGATGATGGTGAATGTTTGTAATTATTGGCTCACAGATTTGCTTGGCCAGTCTGCGCACTGTGGTTCCACATCACATCGATTGTTTTCAGGCTTAAATTATTAAAATGCATTTCGGTAACTGAGTAAATTAGGCGATCATTTGAAAGTGTTTGTAAATGGATGGGGCCTAATATTGTACTTGCAGTGTGAGATGTTTTAGGCAACCGTATGCAGAGCCATGTGTACAGTACGTGGTGACGTGTTAGCCCGAGGGTATACTATTAATATCAGAGTAAATCAGCATGACACCAATTCTGTACACTTGCAGGGTGTGGTCTTAGCCTGGTCACCAGACTAGCTGGAAATGAAATTTCTAATGTGTGAAGGATATTGATGTACTGGGCTGGCAATTTTGTTTTATAGCTTGCATCCTTTCCATTGTTTCACCGTGTTTCCCGACTATATTAATCAAAAAAGAAGAATACTGCGTGATTGTGAAGCTTTTCTTGAAAATGTATCTAATGGTGAATTCTCTTCTCTTATTTAAGTAGCGCTGTTATGTTATAGTGGGCGTAATGGGTTTAATCTGGTGGTACATGTTTGTGGCTGGCAGTTCCCAATTGTTGAAATCTCATTGTAGGTGTATTGTATAAAGTTGGGTTGATGGAAGCCTTCATTTGACTGATCTTGTTGTGACTTTGTTCTTGAGTTGCACATTGTAAAATGTGATTTTTATCGGGGGCAAAATGACAGTCATGGACACATTGTGGGAAAATTCAAATATTCAAGCAGGGGTGCACAAGTGTACCACCACACCCACTTAATCAAACACTGTTCATTGCACAGTTTCATATGCGTGAGCAGAGTGTACGTAAGCATGTACCTTGTGAAGGTAGTCTTTTTCCCTAATAATGTTGGATGGTTCGTCTTCCCATGTTGTAGCAGATGTTAAAAGAAATGCACTTTTTAAAATTGCAGTTTAAGTCCCATACTAGGGCACATGCCCAATAAATACAAAGACTGTACTTGTGGACACTACTTATTACACTGTTATTCAGGGAAGTAAGAAAAGAAGACAGACAGACAGTCCACTTTTTTGCAAGGTTTGAGGGACAATATTTGAAAGTAAGTTGTTAATATGTGAAGACGAACTTCAAGAGTTATGTTCAGGGGTTTGAAGCCTGCTTGGAAGGAGACTTCTCTGAAATAAGGTAGGTTGTATTGCAGGGGCAAAATATGACTATGAATGTCCAGCCCTTGGTGGCTTTATGTGTGATGAGTTTTTGTGAATGTGTTCAGTTAATAAAAAACGAGATTGCTTAGTGTTTTCCATCAGATATTATTGAAATAAAATTTAACAGTCTGATTGGAGTTACGAGTGTCGCTCATTGCATAATCATCGGAGACACATGAAGTGCCAACTTCGGATTATGTTCTGCACCTTTGAGATAGGTACTGCCTTCTGTCAGACTTGTGTGATGCAAGTGTAATCCAGCTGCTTTGCTCTTGAAAGTAAAACAGGTTGTGTCAGCATAACTCGCTATCATTTTTTTTCCTCTTGCCTGAGTTTTTAGTTGGAATTTCCTACCTGCATGTACTACAGCTTGCTTCACTCTTGAGTCATTTGAAGACTGCAAGGAAGGATGACAGTTGTCGCACTATCAGATAATGACGGCACCATTCTAAGCACGAATAAGTGTCCCACAGATGATTGTATGGTTGGTTTTTTTATTGCAAGGTGGCCCACGTACTAGCAGCTTGTGTTATAAAGGAGGTTGTACAAACGTGCAGGCAGAGTGTGGTTTAGTTTGAGGTGTTACATTAACAGTCTTTCATGTTTTGTGTCTTCATTTTGAAGAAGAGGTGAAATTAACTCCATTAGTTCATCAGAAATAGAAGGGAATGTTGAAGAAAAAAGTTTTTAGTCCAGCAGTGAAAATGTTTCCAATCCTCTTTGGAGATTGTTGTGGCTGCAATCTGGCCTTTTCGTCACCTACTCCTCCATCCACATTCTTTGCTTCCTTTTCCATTTTTGAGTTATGTTCTTTGAAATGATATTTGGTAAACATGCCCGTTCAGGCGTATTGACTACAAGCTGAATGTAGGTGTTTGCACGTGTTTCTTGCATAACGTGTGGACAACACTGCCTCTGTTTTATGCTGCCTCTTAGGACAACTAAACATTTGTAGTCCCTAATAAAATATTGTCATTGGATTTTGGGAGGGGGGGGGGGAGCAGGGGCAAAATGCCACCCCTGGAAGTGTGCCACCCTAGGCATGTGCATTCCTTGCTTGTGCCTTGAGGCAGCCCTGTTTGTATATTCACCTTGTTCTGCAGCAGCCTCTGTTGTGCAAATTGCTTGATCACATTTGGATCTCTTTAGGGAAGCGATGATGCTCATAAATATGGCATGGTTGTAACATTGTATTTGTGCTTTGCTTTCCTGTGTGCCACTGTAGACTACCTTGCGGAGATACTTGTTGATTTGATGAGAGTGAAACGAGTGTATAAGCTGGGTAATGAATGCTGTTTTGATTAGTTCACTGGTGGTTCCATTCCGTTCTGTGTGTCCAAGGACTGCCCCAAAGTACCCTCAGGAAATCTCCAGTGGGTGTAAATTTCAGTTTTTGCTTTTCCCCAGTTTTGTTCTTTTTGATGTTGGGGTATGATCAGTAAGTATTTTGGTATGGTATTGACCATTTTGTGTGTGTGAGAGAGAGAGGGAGAAGTTTAGATTTCTGTAAGCAAATTGTCATGCTGATATTGGGCCACATTGAAAGCAATAAAAGGCATAGGTCTCAAGTAGGAACGCCAGCCACATTTTACAAGTGTTGGTAAATGTTATTCTAGTTTGAAGAGGGGATATGAGGTTCTGAGTTGGACGTACTGTATAAATTTCTTCATTTCCCATTATGTTGGACAGAACCAACATTGCCGAAGTTACCGGTGGCAAGAGAAAAAAGCACTATAGGTGTGTACAAGAATGACAGTAATTAGCCAGTGTATGTGCCGCGTTGCAAGGCGATTTAAAACTTTGCTGCAAACAGTACAGCAGTTGTATGGTACAACACGAAAGGGTTAATGAACATTAGCTTAAGGTTGGCATCATAAATACAAATGAAATATTAGTCAGACATGACACTTCAGTATTTTGTCGTCTGTTGCTACATGTTTGGGTACAATGAACTATCATCAGGCATTACTTCCCTCACCCAATCCCATTACAGGCCAGGAGAGGCCTTGATGGTTCCAGGAGGTTGAGGCTTCTGGATTTCAAGACATTTGGCACATGAGGGTGGTAAGGTCAGCCCTGTGCACCGACCGCCAGGCATTACTTTACAAAATATAAATGTGCAGCATTGGATGACAAATATTAAAGCATTATGTTTGTCTGTAGTACTTCATTTGTATTGAATAAAACATAACACAACAGAGGGAACTATAATAAAATTGTTGGCATTATGTTTGTCTGGTCTCATTCGGAATTTTCTTCTCACTTGTAGCACACTTCACCGTGTGGTTTTCCAATTTACCCATGTAATGAACGAAATGTAACACTAGTTGATCAGAACTGGTATGTCACAGGTGCATTGTTTTCTCTTGTGGTTACATTCGTGGCAATTCGAGATGACCAAATGTAAGGGAAGAGCCTTGTTTTGCAATCAAGCAGATGTGGTATTTAATGATTTATGTTGGAAACTGCCAGTTTTCACTGATGTGCTGATGCAGTTTCTCACTCATCTCATTCCTAAACCATTCCCATGGCCTTCCTAGGTTCCAGAAAAATGTGCAAGAAAGACATCAAATCAAAATCTTTCAATTGTCATGATGCAGGGCAGGGTGATGCAGGTGTGCCAAGCTCCAGTTACACTGGGGGGCCAGGGCCACAGCGAGGCGGTAACTACAGTCAACCCAGCCAAGCCCCCAGCTTCCACCCATACCGCCGTATGTAAGTTGAACTAGGACAAGCCAAGACCATGTTAGAGTAAGGGAGTATATGCACGTATCATTAAGGAGTTCCATTAAGTCCTTGTTAAGCTTTTTTGATTGTGTTGATATTAAGGTACCTATCCTGCAGAACCTGAAAGTGTGACTGTATTGTACCACACACTATTAGGGATAATTTGTGTTGGTTTCTCATTTTCAATAATTTTGCAAGTAAATGAACTGGGTTTTACAGTAATTATCTTGTAAATAGAATTAAGATCCACTGTTTGGCTATGAGGGTGTGAAGACACCTACATCTCGAAGTTGTAAGGTGGTATTATCAAGTTTTGAAATTTTAGTTGGAGTATTCATACTTTTGACAGTGTATCCCTCATATATGTTTTGTTTCAGTAGCTTTGAGTGTTGTGTTTTTAGAGCCTGAAGGAGACAAACCACTGTTAGCTGGTATTAGCCAAAGTATTTTCAGTTTGGAATTGGAATTTTCTGTGTGTAGTACTGTTGGATGATGTTCCTTATGTGTGTGGTCAGCTGCAGTTTTCTTAACACTGATATTTTTGTGATTGCACCAAGTTATTGGAGGAGTGGGGGGTTTTTTTTTAATTCTATGAGATACTTTCCATTTCTCACCAAAAAGGGAATGTATGGTGCAAGATCTGAGGCTTCTGCTGTTGCTACAGTTGAGGTCTTCGATCTTTGGGGAGGTTGTGCACTGTAGGTTGGTAGGTTACAGATGTTTAGGGACAATATGTTGGTCCCAGAATACCTGTTACCAACTACCAACTTTTGCCGCACAACATCCCGGAAGAGTGAAGATGTTAACATTGTATGAAAAGTGGTGAATCGTTGGTATCAGTGTTAAGTGACAGTTCTGTCCATTGCAGTGTCTGGAAGCATTCTGTGTTCTGTAAAATAGTTGGTTTTGTGAAGTAAAGACACGTTAACACAGGTCATGGATTGTTAAATATAAGAGTGTGTGTTGAACCATCAAAATATGTCTTTCCTCTTTTACCATTTGTGTATATTCAGCACATAATGTGGTGTATAAACATTCATATATTTTGGCTAATAAAGAAGACAAACTGTTCTTCATACATGCATTATTCTGAAGTATGGTACTTTACAAATTAAGTGTAAAATGTACCATGTGTTAGTGGTATGTTATGCTTCAGTGCAAGAATTTCTGGTTGTAATATATTCTGATGTCAAACCACTCATGTATTGATATGTTCAGTGGACAGTAAGACTGGACGTAGAAATATGTGCTTATTAATTTACGTGAGTTAGTGGAGCACATTTCTGTGCACCTGGTACAGTGCACACTTGAGGAAAGTGCTGTGGACTGCAGACTGCGGGGTCCGGCCAAGACAGAAGCTGTGCGGTACCCGTTCTCTCAGAACCCTTTGCATTTTCTGTGTTAGATTAGATGGTGAGTGATGTGGACTTAAATAATACTGCAAGCACTGCATCTTCTTATCTCCTCGTGGTCTTTTTGATGCTCTTCAACTGGTTTTTTCTGCAGTGCATGTGGAGCAAACAGGTATAGGTGAAAGTAGCACAGTTTTCCAGATGGTAGTGCCTGCATTATATCTCCAGGTTTTTTGGCTAGTGTATTGTTCTTCAGAATGGATATTATAGCAGTTGTGCACATATAGAAAAGGTAAAAATAAGAGTACATTCCAGACCTTAACGCTTCTGCATCATGTTTAATGGACTGTAGTGTACTGTAAATAAATTTTATTTCATTTTATTGACTTGATCTCCTTGAGCAGTATAAAACAGTATATAGAGGATGTTGCAAAGTAGCTCTACAGTTTAATCTCATCATTATCATCATAAGAGGTAGTAAGCTGGTCTGGAAATTATAGTGCTTAATTGTCTAGTGGGTCATATGTTGTTCTCTGCAGGTTTTTTTTTTGTCTAGTGCACCACAGGAAATGTGGGAAAATCTTTTTTGTTAGAGACCTACTTGGTGAGAGGTTTTTTTTGATTTCACTAGTGAACCGAGGTGAATAATGGTGTTTCACCCTTCAGTTTTTCCTATCGTGACGTGTTTTGCTGTAGTATTTGAAATTTCATATTGTATGTAGACTCTTGTCTCTGTTGGGTTCCTTTTTCTTGAACCCAGAGGATGTTAGAAGCCTAAGTCTGTGAGCAATCTGGAACTTTATAAAAGAACAGGGATCCCATGAATTGGACGTCAGATTATGGGGTACAAAGGGTCTGTCCGAAAGTACTATGTGCATCAGGAGTGAAAGGGCTCGAACCCATTTACTACTCTGTTGTATTCTGTTCTATTCTACACCCTGATCTGCCTGTTCCATGGTTGGCCTTATCTGCCCTGACAGGATTGTAACTAGACATGCAGTTCTTGCAATTTTCTTCTCATATTCTGGGTCAAATGTAAAGTCAAAAATTGGTCTTCATCATGTCTTAGCTGTTTTATTCAAAACCATATTCCACAGACCCTTGTAATGAAAACATCATCCATGTGATTCATACGTTTGAAGGGAAGGTTTTTTTCATTACATATATATCTGGCTGCAGAAAAACAACAAATGCAACAGTTGGAGGCAGGAAGTTTGAGATCTTGAGTTGCAGAATTGACTTCACCTGCTTGCAGTGTACACGGCAGTCAAAATTTGCTGCCACCCTACTCTGTAGTAATGTAATTTTCTTATGATGAGTTAAGACAAGAGCATGAAAGTGCTAAAAGTAGATGTGAAGGGATTTGATCTAAAGACTGATATGTTATGAATATTTACAGATTCATGATCAGATAAACATGCTTTCTTTTAAAAAAATGGTACTTGGAACTTACAGGTTGAAACTAGTTTACATAATTTGTGTTAATTCTTGCATACCAGGGGTTTATGTGACTGGGCCTAGCATGAAAACTCAGCCACGATGAAGTGCTATGGGCATTTAAACCTGGCATATGCAGGTTGAACGTCAGAAAAACCGTCTGCCATGCAACCCATGACTGATTTAAAACTGTAGTGCTGTTACTGTGCCACTCTTTAGATGGTTCTACACTCATGTAGTATTTAGAGCTGTCTTTAGTACTGTAATGTTTGAAGTTCGAAAATGTTCCCACCTGAAGTGTAGGTATGGATTTTCATTCTGCATTGTATAATGTAGGATGGTTGGTAGTATTTAAAGTTTATTATGTTCCATGTTATCTTGCTTCTAACTTATTTGTGTTAAGCTGAATTGATGATACCTGTAAAATGAAAATGCATAATTAAGTAATGTGTTTAGGCAAATGTCATCTAAATGGCAGAGGTGTCTGAATATATTTTATTGTATTTGAAATTAAAACCTCTAACCCAGAGACTGAACTTTAATGCTTTCCCTTTCATAAACGTTAGTAGTTAGGTAGAAATGTATGTTCATGAAGTGGACACTTACAAGTGAATGTGAACAGAAAGGGAAATACTGGAATCTGTTGATTACAGAAATAATGTAATTGTGAGATTTAATTGTTTTCATGGATAATTTTACATGAATATAAAATTTCGTGACTTCAAAATACAAATGTTTATATCTACTTGGTGGTGGTTTTTAAAAGACTAGACAAAATACATGTGTTAAGTTCCTTCACCCTTGTGTAAATATATGAGCGTCTCCACTGTACAGTTTCAGGAACTCGGCTTGTCTTTGGTAAATAATTTGGGTTGATTGTGATGTAAAGTTTGTGTTCTGAGATATGATTTCTGTGGAGACTTCAGTTATTCCTTCAGTGCAGTTGCTGTGTGGTACTGGGTTGGTTTAAGGTGATTGCCACTTTGGTTACATGGCATGATATTAACTTGGTTGTGCTGGTGCAGTAGTTGGGATAGAAAAGTGCATTTTTGGTGGTGTAAAACTGGGTTTGGTAGTGGTGGGTGGTTACAGAAGCTTTTTCAGAATACACGCTAATTTTGAACTTCTGGTTTTGCAGCGGCCTTGACCTTGACGTTGGGCGGAACTGCTGCCCTCGCTTGTCCGTTGCTGTTCTTGTTCCCTCTCCGTCTCGTTCCTTGTGTTCAATTCCTCTCGTACGTTGAAATTACCGTTTACTAGATTTTTCTGTTTTTATCTGAGACATCCCGCTGTGATAACATCAAACCACAATGGAGACATGAGGGCTGTCAATCACAACTGTAATATTTTACTGTATATTTTATTGGAACATTTTCAGGCTTTTTCAACAAGTCATCATCTGGCAATGTAAGTATTCAGAAACAGAGATTGTGATGTACAACATGGTAAAATCATGATAGTCTTTTTCACCAACTTGATGCACAAATTCTTTATTTTAATACACTTATTACATTCCTCTACATGTTTCGAGTACTGTTGTGCTCATCTTCAGGAGGACAATTGTATTAGTACAGCATGTGGTATCGTCACTGTCTTTAGGTGACTGTTCAGTACACAGTTGACGAGACTCCTCTCGTCAACTGTGTACTGAACAGTCACCTAAAGACAGTGACGATACCACATGCTGTACTAATACAATTGTCCTCCTGAAGATGAGCACAACATTACTCGAAACATGTAGAGGAATGTAATAAACTAAACTCCGTGGCCTTAGTCTGCACGCGAACTATACCGACAGAGCGGCCGCCGCCGGTCGGCGAAGTTAGTGCCAACTTTTGCGGATAGAGGGGTGTCACGTGGTCAGCGCAACGGGT
>Ga0123352_10001758_pt1 | contig 29330 bp, 24 predicted proteins | sample TergutLab28metaG_FD_89700 | JGI IMG/M metagenome (GOLD analysis project Ga0123352, IMG submission 89700) | Labiotermes labralis P1 segment gut microbial communities from Petit-Saut dam, French Guiana - Lab288 P1 | ecosystem: Host-associated > Arthropoda: Insects > Digestive system > Gut ... | reverse complement strand
GTAATAACCAACACAAGCCAATTATCCGCATTACAAAGCGGTGCAAATATAGTTGTAGAAGGCGTTGCCTCCGTAGACCAAGTGCATTTGTTATTAGTTGATGATAATGAACAAATAGTCACACTAGCAAGTGTTGATGTTGATTCAGAAGAGACTTTTAGTCACGTTTTACCATTTTTACCTGATGGAAACTATACTCTTTTAGCCCAAGCAGAGAACGCCACAGGCTTTGTAAGCAATGTAAGTGTTACAAGGATGCTTATTAACGGCACTGTTCCTGAAATTTGGGTAAATGAAAGATACGAGAATGTTGTATTCGGCGAAACTCTTTACTTCTCCGGCTCGGCAACAAACACAGCCGATGTTTTAATTACCCTAAACGGCGCGCCTGTTGATGTAAGCCTTGCATGGGGCAGAACATGGGATGAGGACGCGGTTTCTTCAACCAATTTCTTCGCTGAACTTGACTTGCAGGAAGGGGTAAACGAGGTAGCAATCACAGCCATAAGCCCAACTGGCGTAACGGCAGAGAGAAGCGTATTTGTAACCGCCGACACCGTAACAAATGATGCAGATAGAAGGCTGAATATAAGAGATATATCCGTAACCCAAGGCAATCCTATAGTTGTCAATTTCACAGTGGATAACGCTCATTTAGGGGACACAGTTGTTACCGCCACTGATGGGGAAAGACAGTTTAATGTAACTAACCTTGGCAATAACAGCTTTAGCTTTAATATCAACCCTGATTTGTATGATAACAACTACAGACTCCTTGTTGCAATTGATGCCGAGAATAAATGGGGCAACAGGGATGCCATAACCGTCGCGGTGGATGTTGATAATGACGGTGAAAGACCCTTAAATCTTCATGTATTACACACCGTAATAGCAGTCGCTGAAAGCCTTGAACAAGGTAATTACACAAACGAAAGCTGGATAGAGGTTTTAAGGGCTCTTGCAGCCGCCCGGTCAGATCTTTTGAATCCATTTTTGACCCAAGCTATGGCTGATGCAGCAGCAGGGAGGCTGCAAAGTGCAATAGATGGGCTTGAGATAAGACCTCCCGCAATTGTTATTGACAGAGAGCAGTTGAGAGAGACAATAACCCTTGCTGAAAGCCTAACTCAAGGGAACTATACCCCTCAAAGCTGGGCACAGGTATTGAGAATGCTTGCATCAGCCAGAGCAATATATGGCAATCCGGGCGCGACTCAAGATATGGTTGATGAGGCGGCAAGTAGGCTCTTAGATGCCGTAAATGGGCTTGAGTTAAGACCTTAGGTTATCTATAGTTTGTCAGTGAAGCAGGGGCGGTTTTTATACCGCCTCTGCTTTTTGCAATTCGCGTTTTATTTCAAACTTACACATATCACAATAGTTAATTGCGTATTTTCGGCAGAGAATTAAATATTTACGGATTGGCGAAGTTTTGAGTAGAAAAAGTGGCGAAAAATATTGACAATTATTTCACAATGAGGTAGTCCAGAGGTTGGTTTTTCCGACGTCTGGGGGTCGGCTTCTCCGAAAAACTTTTTGACATAGATTATCGTTGGTTTACCAAGTCCCTGCTTAACGCGCTCAATTAGTCCTAGGCCTCTTTCACTGTCTAATTCCGCTAACATCTTCATGCCTTTATCTCGCTGACAATTCATATACTCTTGCACATCTTCCAGCGTGAAGTATATATAAACTCTGTCTTGTTTATCCAGCCAGCTATTTTTCATGGATAACCCCATACGGTCAAGCATAAGACCGTATAGAATTTTCGCGCCGTCTGATAGATTCTTAAACCGTGGATTAGTAAACAAGGATTTAGGCAAGCGATAGAATGTGTATTGGTCGGCTTCGTTGCTGTGGCAATAACCGTATTGTTGTGATTTGTTCATGATGATTTGCTCTCCTCTCATTTTTTGGCACGAAAAAAGGCGGGAGCTTTTTACACTCCCGTTTGCTCGTCTGCTCATAAGTGTTGATTTTGCAAGGGGTTTCCTTGTTGTCTTATGTCAGCCTCCCATGACGGTTTTTTTTAATGTCTATGCTTACTCATTCTGCTTACTCATTCAATCTTGAGCCGCGCCCATATACAACATACAGTACGACACTGGATACAACCATCATTAGCACCGCATATACAAAGGTTATGGCAGTATTATCCCCTTGTGCCACATCAGCCATAGTTAAGTTTTGTATTTGTACGCCCAAAGGCATATGGAGAGGGTGATATAGGAACACGGACATATCAAACTCTGTCAATAATCCATTAAAATTGAGAGCAAATATAGCAAGAACCGATGGCAGTAAAATCGGCAGGATTACTCTGAAAAATGTATACATAGTTTTTGCCCCAAGGTTTTTTGCCGCATCTTCCAAGGTATTATCTAAAGAGAAAAATGCAGCCCTTGTAATACGCAAAGTAAATGGGATACGAATAATCAAATACCCTAAAACCATAATAGTCATTGTACCGGTAAGTACACGGTTAAACATAAACCAGCGAGGCAAATTGAAAGTATATATAAGCCCTATGGCAATAAGTACATTAGGTAAAAGCCAAGGTATCATAAAAGTATATTCCACAATACTGCTAATTTTGTTTTTATATTTGGTTATTATCCGGCAAACCACCAAAATGAGTATGGCAACCCCGGCGGCAGCCATAAGTGAGAACATTACACTTGTAATAATCGGCTGATAAGAGCGGGAGTTAGAAAACACTAAAATATAATTTTGCAAAGTAAAACTGGAAAGGCTTAACTGCCGCCTTGCGATAGTTGGAGCGTCTGTAAATGAGAAAAGTATAACGGACACTATAGGTGCTACATAAATTACAAATAATACATAAGCATATAAATGGACAAAGAAATTTGCAATGGGATTGCGTATTTTATGTTTAACAAGAGTGGTTTTAACTTTAGAAATAGACAAGTAATGACCGCGCTTTTCAAGCTGTGCCAAAATTATAATAAGTATAATAGACGCGCCGCCTAAAAATAAACCCATTAACGCCGCTAAATCCCTTGAGCCTGCCATCCTGGAGAAAGATAGCATCATAGGTGTAATGGTTTGGAAATTAGGTCCTCCAACCAAAAGAGGTGCAGATGTAGCACCAAGACCTGTAAGGAATGTAAAAGTAGTAACCGCAAGTAAAGATGGGGTAAGGACAGGCAAAACAATACGACGCAATATGGTAAATTGGTTTGCACCCATATTTCTCGCGGCTTCGATGGTTTGATAGTCAACAGCGCGCATAGCATTTCTAAGGAAAATCATATGGTTGCCTGTTGTGGCAAAAGTCATGACGAAGAGTACAGCCCAAAAGCCTTCAAACCAGCCAGTATCAAAATTAGGGAAAATCGATGCGAAAAAGTTAGTAAAAAAACCATTTGAGCCGTATAAAAAGCGATAACCGGAAACTAAAATAATACCGCCGTAAACTAAAGTCGTCATATACCCCAAGCGAAGGATTTTAGCACCTTTTATATCAAAATATTCCGTAATCATAACTAGGCTTATCCCAATAAAGCCTACAGTTAAAGACAGTATAGGTGCCAGTATAAAGCTGTTGCGTAAGCTGTTTATAGCTCTTTGGGAGCCAAACATCCTATCTACAGCGCGCATCGTAAAATCTCCATCCTGCCAAAACACAAACAATATGGAATTAATATTAGGGGCGATTAGCACCGCGGCAATAAACCATAACAGCCCTAAATAAATTAAGCCTAAGATGACTTTAGATTTCCTCATTGGTTTTATTGTTTTTTGAGAAAGAAACATATTAAACTCCTAATACTGCATAATATTTTCAGGATTAAAGCTGACTGTAACAGTGCTGCCGATAGAATACATTGGAGAACCGCTGTTTTTCTCAATTACCTTCAACCGCTCCCCGTTGGAGTTTAGGGCATATTTAATATACAGTCCATAATATTCAAAGTTTTCCACCACCGCGTCACAGGACAGGTGATGTTCCAGCTTGTTATTTACATAAAGCCGCTCAAGGCGTATATAACAGTTTTTCGAGGTATCTACACCATTTTGAGAGTTTGCGCCGGCACTGATTAAAAAATCTGAGCTGAGTTTATTAATATCCCCAATGAAATTGCATACAAATTCCGTAGCGGAATAATTGTAAACCTCGTCAGGGCGCCCGATTTGCTCAATATTACCAAGATTGAAAACGGCAATACGGTCAGAGAGAGTTAGGGCTTCCTCCTGATCATGGGTTACATATATTGTGGTGATACCAAAGCGTCGCTGCAACTCCTTCAACTCATTTCTAAGCTGGACACGTAGCTTGGCATCTAAATTTGACAAAGGTTCATCTAAACATATAATTGACGGAGAAGTAACTAAAGCTCTGGCAATCGCCACACGCTGCTGCTGCCCTCCGGAAAGTTCGCTTATTTTTTTGGTAAGCTGCATCGGTTCCAACTCTACTTTTCGTGCGATTTCGTCTATTTTTGTTTTAATTTCGTCTCCTGAGACCTTTTTAACTTTTAAGCCGAAAGCTATATTTTCATATACGCTCATAGTTGGAAAAAGGGCATAATTTTGGAAAACCATGCCGATATTTCGTTTCTCGATTTCTAAATGGGTAATATCTTTGCCGTCTACTTCAACCTTGCCTTTTGTAGGGTTAATAAACCCTGTGACAGTACGCAATGTAGTGGTTTTACCACATCCGGAAGGTCCCAGCAGCGTAAAAAATTCCCCTTGCTTTACTTCAAGATTAATACTTTTTAAAGCCTCAAAAGATCCAAAATGAACTTGAATATTGCTTAGATTAATCATATGATCTCCGCCTATTTAAATCTTAATATGCCGGTACAGCGTTGCTGCACCGGCATTGTACATACAATTTTTAAGGTAGATAGGTCAAATAAATATGCTCTACCCAAGCTTCAATATTTTCAGCTACGGTGTTCCAATCCATAATTTGTACAGGCAAATTTTGGAATCTTGGGTCAGGGTCAGATATACCTCTAATCTGAGCTACACGCTCAGGTGTAAGCCAGTCAAGGAAACGCTTAGCTTCTTCTTGGTTAGTGGTGTTGCTGGTTAAGGCTAATGCCTCAATTACCAAAGGCACGCCAACATCAGGTATAACAACGCCTGCTGTTATGCCATACTGCTCTTCCCTCGAAGGTATGCCACCGTCGTGAAGCTGACCCATTATTACAGTAGTATTAGGATCAACCATTTGGGCAAACAAATCAACAGCACCTGTATTTGGTATGCCGTATTGATAGAATTGCCTGATTTCATTCCAGCCTTCATCGGATACACCTAAGTGACCGTTAGGGTCTAAATGACGAGACAATATGCCGGAAAGTACCATACGGGTAGTGCCGCCGATTAAAGCAGTTTCAAACTGATAGAGACCGTGGAAACGCTCATCATTCCATAAATCAGGCCAGTCGGTTGGCGCTTCATCAGGGCTTAATTGAGTAGAGTCATATGTAAGGAAAATAGCAGTAGTATCTGTTGCGTGGTAAAAACCTTGGGGATGGTCAAGTTCGCGGGGTAAATATACGCCAGCCCATGCAGGCTCGTGAGGGATGATTACGTCATTAACAATAAGCGAATGACGAAGGAAAACATTAAGACCGTATACAATATTAGCTGTAGGATTATGACGCTCGGCAATAAGCCTGTCTGTAATAGCACCGCCGCCGGCAAATACTGAACGTACAACAAAGCCGTATTCCGCGGCCAGAGCTTCAAGAGGGTCGTGGAATAGCTCCGCGTTAGAGTTTGAGTAAATGTAAATAGGAACTCCTGTGCCGCGTATTTCCTCAGGTTCTGTTACGGAAGGTTCAGCCGGAGTTGGTGCCGGTTCCGGAGTAGTCGCCGCAGGAGGTGCCGGTGTGGCAGGCTGTGGAGCGGGAGCCGCCGGTTGTGTACATGAGGCTAAAATCATTGTGCTTGCAAGAGCAAGAGCTACTAAAGCTTGTTTTTTCATAAAATTCTCCCCATTTCTTGATTTTTAGTGTATACTGTAACAATATAGCGTAATTTCAGTCTATTCTAGGCTGAAACTACTATAAAACTTGCTAAAATATGTAAAACCTTTAATATTATATAGTATTTTTGGAGAAAAGTAAAGGGGCGTTAATATTGCGAAGAGAACTGCATTATTTTGATATTTATCCAAAGGTGGTGCCTGCTTTTAAGTCATCTGCCATTAAAATAAAATGTCGCGAAAATTATTTTAAACCCAAAGATGGGCCCATAAAAGTAAGAGTTATACCGATGAGCGAATTTATAAAAGTTATGCTAAACCCATCGGAAGCAGAGGCTTATTCAGAGGACGGAATTATTCATATAACATACCATTTCGAAAAAGAACAGGAATACCGCCTGAAAGTACAGATAAAAGAAAATGAATGGGCTGAGTTGTCCGTATACGCCCTGGAAGAGGATTTGTACAAGCTTATTCCTCTTAAAGGTGAAACTCATGCCCACACTAATATTTCCGATGGCTGGGAATCCCCTGAGGTTGTAGCCGCATACTACCGCAAAGCCGGATTCGATTTTATGGTTATTTCAGACCATAAAAAATATCAAGGGGGTGAAATTGCAAGAGAGTTTTACAAAGGAGTTAATATTGACCTTGAAATTATAAGCGGTGAAGAGATTCACGCACCCTTAAATCCGGTTCATATAGTAAATTTTGGCGGCAGCTTTAGTATAAGCGAATTGATTGAAAAGGATCAAAACAGCTATTCTAAAGCAGTGCAAGAAATTATTACATCCCTTGATTCATCCTATGATTTTGTTGATGATAAGGAGCAGTATGTTTACGCGTCATGCCTTTGGGTGTATGATAAAATTAAAGAAGCAGGGGGACTATCCATTTTCTGTCATCCTCATGCTCTCGTTGGCGGCATGGAAGCTTATAATGTGCAAGATACATTAATAACCTTGCAATTTAAAAATAAATGTTTTGACGCCTTGGAATTAGTGGGCGGCCGCTCTCCAGCAGAAAATAATATGCAGCTTGCCTTTTATCTTAGTGCTTGTAAAAAGGGTTACGGCAATTTTTCTATTGTAGGAGGCAGCGATTCCCACGGAGTGCTGTCAGAGCCATTTCCAAACAGTTCTCTTAAAGAAAACGGGGTGTATCGTCCTTATGGATTTGATGAAATCCACACTATCGTATTTGCAAAATCCAATGAAAAGGCAGAAATCATTTCAGCCATAAAAAATGGCTATTCTGTTGCGATAGATAAATACAAAGGCGAAACGGCACGTGTACACGGTGATTATCGTTTGGTTAGCTATGGGCTTTTTCTTCTTTCCGAATATTTTCCTCTCCACCATGAAATATGCTATGAAGAAGGCCGGCTTATGCTTCAAATGGCATATGATGACTTAAAATGTGCCGCGGATGAACTAAATGCTAAAGCCGGACAAGTTGAAGATATGATTAGGAAGTATATGCGTCAATAACTAACCTTGATTATTGTAATTATTATTGAGAGTGTTTAAAAGTATATTTTGGTAAAATTTGCGTAAAATACGTGTAAAAGAGCTTATACGAAAGCTCTAATACTGAAGATAAATCCCATTTGCATAGGAGGGTTCGGCTTACCTTGCCGTCCCGCCTACAGGTCAAATACCGTAACCGTGTATGCGGAAGGCGAGGCAACCGGTGTGAGGATAGGTGTAACAGCCCAGCCGGAGCCGAGTGCGAATTTAAACTTCCGCAGGATTACGCTGTAGGGGATTGGGACTTCCTGTTAGGCAATTTGCTTGTTAGATACATCACCTAAACCACGAGTGGCTAACCTCACCCCTTGGAATAACACTAGCATTTTCGTCCGTTGAAAAAAGTATAAATCGCAAAGGCGCGGTCATGCCGCCGACATTCACAAATCCTTCGCCCTCTAATTCTTGATGGCGGTTTTGTTGAAAATCCGAACGCAAATTCATAACGAATGTGCCGAATGACAAGTGGTCTGTTCGGTTTCGATTAAACAACCCCCACGATGGGTCGGCAAAATGCCATTTTTCATCTGCATAAAACTCTACCCAACTGTGTGCGCCTCCAGAATGCCCCCAATCTTGCGCGCTTCTCAAAGGAATTTGCAATGCCAGCCCCGAAATATTCCGCGCAGGAATGCCAGCCGCCCGAAGTAGTGCGACCATAAGATTGGCAAAATCACCGCAAACCCCTATTTGGTAATCCAAAAGTTCAGAAGCGTAAAGTGTGTCTGCATTGGTTCGTGAGCCAGTAGGCCAGCTTAACAAATTATTTACGTGGTTATGTATATTTCTGGCGGTTTGCAAATCGTTTTCACCACGAAGCTGCTCGGCGAGTGCAATTATGGCTTCATTATCGGAATCGACAAACTGTTGCGGCATTGTGTATTCTGCGCGAATTTCCCCATACCAAGGCTGGACATTTCTAAATAATGTGGCGGTGAATGATATGGTTACAACCACTTCATAGTCCGTTGCCGGCACTCTGGCTGTAATATCGCTCCAGCCGTTAAAATATTCAATGCTATAGTGTTCTGCACCTTCAACAATCAAATTTCCGATTTCTTGATACCCTCCACTCATGGGTAGCGTTATCCGTAAATAAGTATCTGAACCAATTTCTGATATAACTCGGAATGTTTCGGTTACTGTAAAGGTTCTCTGCGGATTGAAAAAGAAAACGAATAATATTGTCATAAAAAAAGCAAGTATTATAACGCCCAAACTAATCGTAAGAACCCATTGCGTTTTTGTTGCCTTCTTTGTTGCCGACATCTATCGTATCTCCTCTAATATAAATACTTCCACCACGATTGACAATATTCCAACAATTAAAGTATATCCGTCTATTATATGAAACTGTAACCTATATATAGCAAACGACATTGAGAAACGTGATTGGGCAAGCGCGGTCAAAAAGCAGTTGGGGTAGGTGCTTTTGGGTAAAACCGAAGGGTTTAGCGTGCTACCGAATCACGATTTCGAAAGTCGTTTGCTATATCATGTGTTCATAAATTTCTTTAATTCCAAAATTTCATCCCTAAGCTGAGCGGCACGCTCAAACTGCAAGTCCATAGCCGCTTGTTTCATTTGCTTGTCAATTTTTTTAATCTCTTCCATAACCTCGTCTCTGCTCATAGATTCAGGGTCTTTTAGGAGCTTAACCGAAGGTTTTTCATCAGGGCTTTCGGTGGCATAAATTATATCATGTACTTTTTTAGTGATACTTTGGGGGGTTATCCCATGTATCGCATTATATTCCTGCTGTATTGCCCTTCTTCTATTGGTTTCCGATATAGCGCGCTGCATAGAGTCAGTCATTTTATCCGCATACATTATAACTTTGCCGCGGACATTTCTCGCGGCACGTCCTATAGTCTGTATTAACGATGTTTCCCCTCGCAAAAACCCTTCCTTGTCAGCATCCAGTATAGCTACTAAAGCAACTTCCGGTATATCCAGCCCCTCACGAAGGAGATTTATTCCTATAAGCACATCAAATACATTCATCCGTAAATCCCTTATGATTTCAAGTCTTTCAAGGGTATCAATATCTGAATGGAGATAGCGCACAGCCACACCGCTTTCACGAATGTACACGGTCAAATCCTCAGCCATTTTTTTGGTAAGTGTTGTAACTAATACTTTGTCTCCGTTTGCTATAACCTTGTTTATCTCCGAAAGGAGGCTGTCAATCTGCCCTTTAACCGGAAGCACTGTAACCTCCGGGTCAATAAGCCCTGTCGGGCGTATAATCTGTTCCGCTACAAGGCTTGCGTTGGCTTTTTCATATACAGAAGGGGTTGCTGATACAAACAGCATTTTATTAATCTTGTTTTCAAATTCGTCAAAACGAAGAGGTCTGTTATCAAGTGCCGATGGCAGCCTGAACCCGTATTCCACAAGGGTTGTCTTCCTCGACTTGTCCCCTTCAAACATACCTCTTACCTGGGGTATCGTCATATGAGACTCGTCCACAATAATCAAAAAGTCATCAGGGAAATAATCTATCAGTGTATGAGGTGTGCTGCCTGGGGCACGCCCTGCCAAATGCCTTGAATAGTTCTCAATACCTGAACAAAAACCAATTTCAGTCAACAGCTCCACATCATAATTGGTTCTTTGCATAATCCTCTGGGCTTCCAACAGCCGTTCCTGGGATTTAAGCTCCAACAGCCTTTCATCAAGCTCGGCTTTAATACCTTTTATTGCCCGTTCCATTTTTTCACGGTTGGTAACATAGTGAGAGGCTGGAAATATAGCCACATGAGTACGTATACCAACAATTTCACCTGTAAGAGCATTTATTTCGGATATACGTTCGATTTCATCTCCAAAAAACTCAACCCTATAGGCATTTTCAGATGAGTTTGAAGGAAAAATTTCCACTACATCCCCTCTTACTCTAAATGTGCCGCGGATAAAGTTCATATCATTTCGATTATACTGAATTTCGACAAGTTTACGGAGGATTTCATCTCGTTCCCTAATTTGTCCGGGGCGCAAAGACACTACCATTTCGTTATAGTCAATTGGGTCACCAAGACCGTATATACAAGACACAGAGGCAATAATAACCACATCCCGCCGTTCAAAAAGAGATGCTGTTGCCGAATGTCGCAATTTGTCTATTTCATCATTTATAGATGAGTCTTTTTCTATATAAGTGTCTGACGAAGGCACATAAGCCTCCGGCTGATAATAGTCATAATAACTTACAAAATATTCAACGGCGTTATTTGGGAAAAAAGCCTTAAACTCATTATATAGCTGCCCTGCAAGGGTTTTGTTATGTGCAATTACCAAAGTCGGCACATTAAGCTTTTGTATTAAATTAGCCATAGTAAATGTTTTGCCCGAACCTGTTACACCAAGTAAGGTCTCAAATTTATTGCCATTGTTAAATCCTTCGTATAATTTTTCAATCGCGGCAGGCTGATCCCCTGTAGGGCTAAAATCCGCTGATAGATTAAATTCCATAAAAGCCTCCTCTGGAGTAAAGTGGGTTTTCACAAGTTGAAGCAGTATACATTACCAAAAGTAACCCCCGCATAAAATGTGGAGGTTACCTTTTAGTACAGAGCCATATTTTCACCAATTTAACTAGGGTTGAAACTTAACTATTCTCACTTTTTTAATATCATTGCTAAGCTCCAAAGAAAAGCTTACTTTACCCGACTTACTGCTGGTTGTAAGCCCTACTTGCAAATTATTGACATATATTTTATAGTCTGTCGAGCCTTCCAATTCCATTGTGATTTGCGAATCCTCAAATCCTTCTATAGAGAACTCTATCATTTCATCAAAAACTTCCAAATTATGCACTGTAGAGCCCGGTACGGTCTCCAACAAAAGCCCATTGTTTTTCTCAAGGCGCGTAAGAAGTTTATGAGTCTTTACATTATACATATTGCCATCAAGTTCAAAATCGCTGACTTTCCTTTTTTCCACTGATTCATAATCCCCAAAGCTTAGTTTGCCATTCGATATAATAATGATTTCATCTATAACGGCCATTTTGACCCTCCTGTAGTACTTTTTATATTAGACCTGTCCACTATCCACATCCCACCATCTTTTCGGTCTATTTTCCATTCTGCTGCGTCAAGGCCTTCTAACAAAAGCTTTGGCTTTCTATCGTCGGTCTTTCCCTACACAATGAAAAATATTCTCGAAAACCTGACGAAAGCAGATTAGCGGACAGGTCTATTAAAAAATTTAGATTATACCTCTACTTGTACAGTATATCAAAGTTTTTGTATATAGTCAATTAGCTTAAGATTAATGATTAACTATAGCCCCTTCTCGTATAAATTCCGAAACCGCGTCCCTAATAATTCTATCCTGCTGTATTATTCCCCCGCGGTTATTATAGGGGTCTAATATCACATATCCTTGGTCGCCGCTCATCATACCTTCCGTATTAACGCTTACAAAAGTTGCAATCCCTGTATTTGTTCTAAAAACTCCCCTGGCACTCACTAATTCATCTATTGTATAGCCAATTTCATCATCGGAACCGAGAAGAATTACATCTCCTCGGCGTATGTTGTCAAAATCCTGCATAATATAAACATACCCTTCCTCACGATATATACCGCGCAGTACTTTAGTATTGATACTTACCTGCTCGATAGTGCTGCCGGCTCTTCTGTTTACCACTTCGATATTGTGCCTGACTGTTTCAACATATGCCCGCGGGATTTTAAGAAACATCCGCTCAACTATAGCCGTTTCAGGAACCTTAAGACCGCTGTATATACTGTCATAGGTTTTAAAAGAAACTGTTCGCATATCAAGAAAATCCTGTATTTGCCTGTCGGTTCTTAAAACCACAAAGCTTTCATTTTCACCTCTTCTTATATCCTCCACCCAGAAAGGATGCCCTGCAAAGCCTCCCCCTTTTTCTATGTACAATCTAACTGCACTGCCGTTTGCCCAATCAGTTATCAAATCATTTTCTATATAAGCTACTATATACCATATATTAGACTCAACTATTTTAAAAACCACATCTCCCGTATCAACATTCCTGTTTTGCACAAAGGAGTCCCTGCCTACATACATTCTGGTTTGTTCTCTTGTTATATCCCCTAAACTCCTCGGATTTAGCACATCTTCAAAACCATCAACCCTATGGGATACAATCCCGCCGCCGGTTGCTACTATAAGAGTACGGTTTTCCTCAATTCTTGAAGCATATTGCCTATGTTCATCCACAAGCGGCCTAAGTGCGCCTGTGTTTTCATTAAGAAGCCTGTCATTTCTCATTGCTATATTTTGGTCTAAAGAATTTCTAAATGCGTAGAGGGTTTCGCGATTTCCATAAGACAATCCAAGAAGCCTACTGTCTAAATCTATCCTAATATTATCATTAATTCCAGCCACTTCCTCCGAAACTATGGAAATATCCTCACGTAAATTCTGCATATCAATAATTCTTCTCGAAAGCTCCTCACTTTGGGCCACAAGAGGAGTTATACCGGATGTATTTTCTATACTTGAAACTACCGCACCTCTCCTTACCCTTTCCCCGTCAGCCACATTAAATACAACTTCTCCGGAAGCAGGTGCCGTATAAACTGTTTCATCTCTAACGATAATACCATTCATCACTCTTGTAATATTTACAGAACCGTAGCCGACTACAGCTATCTCCGTGTGCCCTCTGGTTATATACCTTATAAGAGAAAATCCCAATGCCAATGTAAATAACATAAGGGCTATTGTTAAAACAGCCATATCAGTGCGCCTAATACGGCGTCCTTTTGCTACTTTTGAGCTGGGTTTACGGCGAATCTCTTTCTTTTTTATCGGGACTACATTTTCAGGAATATTAGCGGCAGAAGGCTCTGTACTTTTGCTCGAACTACGCAAGTTTTTGCTTTCCCAATTATTTTTATTGTTCAAATGATAGCTGGGAGGCTTATCAAAACCCTTATCATCTCGTCTCATGGCATTTTCCCTTTCCGCTATAATACATTCATCAAGTATAGTTAGGCATTTTATATCGTATATATCTATTATAGTGAATTCAATGAACGCCCCGTTTCAGTCCATTTTAGACTGAGACGGCTATAATAGCTTTTAAGGTGGTTGATAGCTTGATAATAGCCAGTAAAAAAGTTTTACTCTTCATTATACCACTCATTGTCCTCATATTCAACATCCTAATAATTTTTAATCCGGCAGTCATTATGTCATCGGCAAGATCCGGCGCGCTTTTGTGGTTTAACAGCGTACTCCCTTCTTTACTGCCTTTTATGATAGGTACCAATCTTCTCCTGCGATTTGGTGTGGTTGACTTTCTCGGAACTCTGCTAGAGCCTGTTATGAAGCCCTTATTCGGTGTTTCCGGCAAGGGTGCATTCGCCTTTGTTATGGGAGCGACATCTGGCTACCCCATAGGGGCACAAATTTGTGCAAACTTAAGAGAGAGTGGAAAAATAAGTCAAATCGAAACTCAAAGACTTTTAAGCTTTGTAAACAACAGCGGACCTTTGTTTATGATAGGCGCAGTTGGCGTAGGAATGTTCGGTAATGAAAGAATCGGCTATTTTATACTTATAACTAATTTAGCGGGGGCTGTTTTAACAGGAATGCTTTTTAAATTTTATAAACGCAAAGACAGGGAAATTCCAATCCCTATAAAAGACAGTGCCGTAAAAAGCCGTGTATATGACCAGCCTTTTGGCAAAATCTTATCTGACAGCGTTTGGGCAGCCCTCGAAAGCTTGCTTAAAATAGCCGGATTTATTATACTGTTTTCCGTACTTCTAAAAATCCTTGAAATCATAGGGTTTATAAAAAAAAGTGCTGAATTTTTACTTAATCTTGGTATACCATTTAACAGAGAAATTATTGAATCTTCCCTATACGGTTTTATTGAAATTACTAACGGTACAAACTCTTTATCTGCTCTTGGCACAGACCGGAGTGTAATAATACTGTGCGCGGCTCTTGTTGCTTTTGGGGGCATGTCTATTTTTTCCCAATCAATAGCTTTTTTATCTAAAACTGATATAAATCCTTTAATCTACTTTATATCAAAGCTCTTAAATGCCGTGTTAACAGCTGCTGCCGGATTTTTCCTATACCCTTTGTTTAATTTTGAAAGTCCCATTTTAGATAGTGCTGTGCCTGTTTTCGCGCCAGGACCTGTAGATAGACTTCTTCTTTCCACAATTATATGTGCTATGATGCTTTTTACAATTCTTGTTACCTGTTTTGCGGTAAAAATAGGGCAATATATAAAAAAATAATTGTAGAAAAAAACTACACTGTGTAATATAATGAGTTTTAGCAGTTTATTTACAAGACAAAGGATTGTGACATGTTTATGAAATTTAATGCTGAGTCTATAAGTATTCAAAATACTATGTATTTGGACAAGCCTAATGAGGATTTTTATATATGTGATAATGAAAATGGGATTTATATTATACTTGACGGTGTTTCCAGAGATGTAATAGAGGGCAAATATCCAAATCCAAGCCCGGCACAGCAGGTATCCGAAATATTTGCAATAAAGGTGCAGGAATATTTGCAAAAAGAATTAAAGGGAAATGTTTCCGATTTTCAAACTGTGGTTAAAGACGCCATGTCTTTTGGCAACGAGTGTATATCAAGATTTAACAGCCAAGGTATATATAGCTTTCCCCCCGGCACAGTGGGGATTATTTTGCTTATTAGAGGTAAGAATGCCTATTTTGGCTTTATCGGCGATTGTATCGGCAAAATTGTATCTTTTGACAATATTGTGACATTTACAAAAGACCAAACTGAGGGCGTTGCTTTGTATAGAAGTAAATATACTCAACAGGAAATAAGAGCTAAAATATGCAACAATCCTAATCATCCGGCAGGCTACGGAGTTTTAAACGGCACCAAAGCCGCTCTTGGGTTTATTGAAACCGGACATTTTGAACTGTCAGGAGATAAAAAAATACTCTTATATACCGATGGCTTTGAAGAGACAATGGATTCACTGTCTTTGCATCAGTTTTACAATATTTCTCTAAAAAATGCGGAAGATTTAGCAATACCCAAAGACAATAAACCCTTAGATGATAGGACTTTATTGATTATTTCAAATATGGAGTGATTATATTGGCACAATTTAAAAAAACAGCGGAATGTATTTTAAAAGGGATAGATGATGAGGTTTTTCCATGCGCCGCACTGGCGCTAGGAGATAAGGAAGGTGAGAAATTTCGGATACACGCGGGATTTAGTGCCTTATATCCTGAAAAAAGCAAATTAACAGAGGATACGCTGTTTGATTTAGCTTCTGTCACTAAAATCATGTCAACAACAATGGTTGCCTTAAAGCTAATCGAGTCCGGGGAACTTGGTTTTAGGGATAAAATCAGCAAATACTTTGATACGCCAATGGATAAAAAAGATATAACTATATACAATTTATTAACCCACACTGCCGGAATGCCGAGAAATGCCCGGGTCGAGGAAATGGCAAAAAGCCCTGAAGATATTGTCCAAACTATTTTAAGTTTGGAATTTAGCGAAAAGTCCGGGGCTGCTTATACTTGCCTGGGATATATAGTTCTCGGTAAAATTTGCGAGGGAATAAAGGGCAGAGACCTTAGTATTCTTGCAAAAGAGATGATATTTGAACCTTTAGGGTTAAAAAACACTATGTATAACCCTGATAAGAGCAAATATAGCATTGTTACAACTGAATATAAGGAAAAATACGGCTGCCACATCCATGGTTCCGTACATGATGAAAAAGCAAGGTTTTTAAACGGTATAGCGGGAAACGCAGGGCTTTTTTCCGATATATCTGATTGCAGCATATTTGCGGCTATGCTTGCAAACAAAGGAGTAGTTGATGGCAAGGAGTTCTTAAATCGCGACTTGTTTAATGAAAGCATAAAAAACCATACAAAACATTTATCGGATCTTTCGGAAAGCCGCGGCTATGGATTCTTTATAAAAGACAGTGACCCTTCCCCTGCGGGGGATATTTTTCCCATTGGCTCATATGGGCATACAGGGTTTTCAGGTACATCAATATGGGTGGACAAGGATACTTCACAATATATTGTACTCCTTTCCAATCGTATACATCCAAGCCGCGAAAACATGAAAATCCAAGAGTTTCGCACAAAATTGCATACTATATGTGCCGAGGAGTATAGGGCTTCTTTGAGGGAAATCCGCTGACCGCAGTTGAGGGTTCCGCAGTATGATTTAGAAGAAGAGCATTATCATTATTAAACATCACAAGTGATTTTTATTTGGAAACTATGATAGCTTTTGAAAGTATTAAAATACAGCTGCTTTCCGTGGAGGAGAGTTATTGATTTATACAGGGGGCAGGTTATGATTTTACCAAACAAACTTAAAGAAGGTGACACTATAGCTTTTTTCTCACCATCAAAACCCATTACAGCCGACGTGCCAAAGCGCTTTAATAAAGCCAAACAATTTTTGCAAGAAAAAGGGTTTAACTTAACCGAAGGCAGCCTTACAGGGAAAAAAGATTTTTACCGCTCCGGCTCCATATCTCAAAGGGTTGATGAAATCAACAGCCTTATAAGAAATCCTGATGTTAAATGTATAATGTCAACTATAGGCGGCATGAATTCAAATTCACTGCTGCCTTACATTGATTATGAGGCACTTATTAGAAACCCTAAGATTATCATAGGCTATTCGGATATGACGGCGATTTTGCTGGGTATTTATGCTAAAACTGGTTTAACAACCTATTATGGACCTGCTTTGGTTGCGAGCTTTGGGGAATTTTCTCCTTATCAGGATATATCTTTTGAGTATTTTAGTGATATTTTGATGAACCTTGTTAAGCCGCCTTTTACCCTCAAGACCCCTTCTTTTTGGACTGATGAATTTATACCTTGGGAGGAGCAGGACAGATCGAAAAATCAGAATAAGAATGAACTGATAACCGTAAATACAGGCATTGCCGAGGGCAGGCTTATAGGCGGCAACTTAAACACAATAGAGGGTATTTGGGGCAGTCCTTACATGCCTGAAATTAAAGAAGGGGATGTATTATTTATCGAGGATAGTCTTAAGGAAATTTCCACTATTGAGCGCAGCTTCTCTTTGTTAAAAGTAAATGACGTGTTTGATAAAATCTCAGGGCTTATACTTGGCAAGCATGAGCTGTTTAAAGACTTAGGTACAGGCCGAAAACCTTATGAAGTGCTGCTGGAAGTAATCGGAACTCCTAAATTTCCCATACTTGCCGATTTTGATTGCGCCCACACTCATCCTATGTTAACATTGCCTATAGGTTGTAATGTTAAGCTGGATGCGGCGAATCAAACGGTAACTTTGCTTGGTAAATGGTTAGGGGACAAGTAATGGAGAGAGATTGGGATATTTTATTAATAGGCGGTGCTTCCGGCACAGGAAAAACGAGTATCAGCCTGCCTTTGGCTCGTCATTACGGTATTGACCTTGTTAGAGTTGATGATTTTCAAATGATGCTGGGAGCTGTGACAACCCCTGTGACTCACCCCGCCATACATTATTGGAAAACACATCCTAATTGGCAAGATGAAGGGGCAGAGGCGACGGTCAGGCAGTTGATTGATGTGGGCAAATTGCTCACACCCGGACTAAAAGCTGTAATCGACGACCATATTATTGAAAATATACCTATGGTCCTCGAAGGGGACTTTATTCTTCCTGAACTGGCAGTGTCTTTTGAGAATCCAAAAATCAAGACTGTTTTTATACATGAGCCGTCAAAAGAACAGATATTGCAAAATTTTCTGGCACGGGAAGGTACAGTTCAAGAGTATAGAGCGGATGTGTCTTATCAATATGGCAAGCGGCTGGTGCAGGAATGTGATAAATATGATATAATTACCGTTGAATCTCGTCCATGGGATACTCTTATGGGTAGAGTGATAAAAGCTATAAAGTAAAGTGGAGGACTATATTAATGGAAAAAATTTCCATAAAAGGTGCAAGAGAAAATAATTTAAAGAATATAAACTTGGAAATACCACGTAACAAACTTGTAGTATTTACAGGAGTTTCAGGGTCGGGTAAAACATCCCTTGCCTTTGACACAATTTTTGCCGAAGGACAGAGGCGTTATATAGAGTCGCTTTCATCTTATGCCCGCCAATTTCTTGGGCAGATGGAGAAGCCTGATGTTGACTTTATCGAAGGGCTTTCTCCGGCTATATCTATAGACCAAAAGACCACAAATCACAACCCCCGCTCAACAGTGGGTACAGTGACTGAAATTTACGACTATTTAAGGCTTCTTTTTGCACGGATTGGTATACCTCATTGTCCTGAATGCGGCAAGGAAGTCCGCCGCCAAACTATTGATGAGATTGTTGATCAGCTTCTTGCTTTGTCCGAAGGCACCCGCCTTGTCCTTATGGCACCGGTGGTGAGAGAGCGAAAAGGTGAGCATATAAAGCTTTTACTTGACGCGGCTAAAAGCGGCTATGTAAGAGCTAGAATAGATGGGGAGTTTTACGAGCTTTCCGAAGAAATAAGATTGGACAAGCAGAAAAAGCATACTATCGAAATAGTAATTGACAGGATAATAGTAAAAGAGGGTATAAATAAGCGGTTATCCGAGTCTATTGAGGCGGTTATGGCTCTCTCCGGCGGGATACTTACAGCTTCCGCTGATGAAGTGGAGCTTACATTTAGCCAAAACTTTTCATGTCCTGATTGCGGCATAAGCTTAGATGAAATTGAGCCAAGGCTCTTTTCCTTTAACAACCCACAAGGGGCTTGCCCGGATTGCGCCGGTCTTGGGGTTAAAATGATAGTTGACCCGGATTTGATTATACCAAACCAAAAGTTATCCATAAACCAAGGGGCGATTAATGTCCTTGGCTGGAATGCTGTGAAAAACGAAAGCTCCGGCATAAGCGGTGTGTTTAAAGCCTTGGCGAAAAAGTTTAAGTTCAGCCTTGATACGCCTTTTGAGTCTTTAAGCGCGGAGATAAAAGAAGTTATCTTCCATGGGGATTTTACAGGGCGCATTCAGGTAGAATATGAAACAAGCAGCGGCATACGCTCGTACCCTTATAATTTTGAAGGGGTAGTTGAAACTATTAACCGCAGATATAAAGAGACAAACTCCGATTACGCAAAGCAGGAATATGAGGGCTATATGACCAATGTTACCTGCCCAACCTGCAATGGGAAACGCTTAAAGCCTGTGGTTTTGGCTGTTACAATAGAAGGGAAAAATATTTCCGATATAACGGAAATGACAGTTATAAAAATCAAAGATTTTTTCGACAGTTTTAAGCCTAAAGGAGCGGCAAATAAAATTGCTGAGCCTATACTTAGGGAAATTGGAGCGCGTACAGGATTTTTAAGAGATGTTGGGCTTGATTATCTGACCCTTTCAAGGGCGGCAATGACCCTATCGGGGGGGGAGTCTCAACGTATTAGGCTTGCCACTCAAATAGGTTCAGGGCTTGTTGGGGTGGTCTATATTTTGGATGAGCCGTCAATCGGTCTTCATCAGCGGGATAACGCCAAGCTCTTAAAAACTTTGATGAACCTTAGGGATATAGGCAACACTCTAATCGTAGTTGAGCATGATACGGACACGATGCTGTCCTGTGACCATATTGTTGATATAGGACCCTTTGCAGGCAGCAGCGGCGGGGAAGTTGTTTATTCCGGCGATGTAAAAGGGCTTTTAAGTAGCGGCTCAGTCACAGGGGAATATTTAAGCGGTGCCAAATTTATCCCTATACCTGAGGTGCGGCGCAAGGCTGAGAAGAGCAATGTCCTTAAAATTAAAGGGGCTATGGAAAATAACCTTAAAAATATCAATGTGGATATACCTCTTGGGGTATTTACTTGCGTTACAGGGGTTTCAGGCTCCGGCAAAAGCTCACTTATTAACCAAATTGTCTATAAACGCCTTGTCAGGGATTTAAACAGGGCGAAAACCAAGCCGGGTAAACACCATGATATGCAAGGCATTGAAAAGCTGGATAAAATAATTAATATCGACCAATCCCCAATCGGGCGGACTCCAAGGAGCAACCCTGCAACTTATACAGGGCTTTTTGATCTTGTACGGGATGTCTTTACACAAACTACAGAAGCTAAAATACGAGGCTATGCCAAAGGACGTTTCAGTTTTAACGTAAAAGGCGGACGGTGTGAAGCTTGCTCAGGTGATGGGATTATAAAAATTGAAATGCACTTTCTGCCGGATATTTATGTGCCCTGTGAAGTTTGCGGCGGCAAGCGTTACAACAGGGAGACTTTGGAGGTTAAATACAAAGGCAAATCCATATCCGATGTCCTTAATATGACCGTTGATGAGGCTTATAAATTCTTTGAAAACCTGCCAAGGCTTAAGGAAAAATTACAGGTTTTAAACGATGTTGGCTTGTCCTATGTTAAGCTGGGGCAGTCAAGTACGACTCTTTCAGGAGGCGAGGCGCAGCGGGTTAAACTTGCCACAGAACTGTCTAAGCGCAATACGGGTAAAACAATGTATGTCCTTGATGAGCCGACTACAGGGCTTCACTCCTACGATGTCCATAAACTTGTGGAAATACTTCAAAGGCTTACGGAAGGCGGTAATTCAGTTATTGTTATAGAGCATAATTTGGATGTTATAAAAACCGCTGATTATATAATTGATTTAGGTCCCGAAGGCGGCGACAAAGGCGGCGAAATTGTAGCGCAAGGCACCCCTGAGAAGGTTGCTAAAAATGAAAAGTCATATACAGGGTATTATCTTAATAAGATATTAAATCCAGCTAAGAAGCTTAAGAAGCTGGGATAAATATGTAGACCATAATACGTTGCAAAGGCTGATAAAGTATGGTAGTATTTAATATGTAAATGTAACCTTCATATTTAGACTTATAGGAGGTGATTATATGACAGGGATTACCATATTTTGGATAGTTTTGATGGTGATTTTTATCATAATTGAGCTTAACACAATAAATCTGTATACGGTTTGGTTTGCTCTTGGGGCTTGTGCGGCGGCTATCTTAAGTGTTCAAATGCCGGAAGGTTATCTGGTGCAAACAGCGGCTTTTGTAATAGTTTCCGGTATAGCGGTTATGCTGACCAGACCTTTTGCCAGGAAAGTTACAGGAAAATCAGTACCTACAAATGCAGACCGGGTAGTAGGGGAAGAAGCTGTTGTGACGGAAAAAATAGGGGAGTCCGCGCTGGGGCAGGTTAAAGTTTTAGGGCATATTTGGACTGCTAAAGCAAAGGATGCTAACACCGTATACGATGTAGGGGATATTGTTATCGTGGAAGAGATTCAAGGTGTTAAATTGATAGTAAAAGATAACGACAATAGACCTGTCCACTAACTTGCTTTTATTAGATTTTCGAGCATATTTTTCATTGTGTAAGGAAAGGTTGACGACGCAAAGGCAAAGCTTTTGTTAGGAGACCTTGACACAGCAGAATGGAAAATATGCCGAAAAGATGGTGGGATGAGGTTAGCGGACAGGTCTAATATATAATTTAGGAGGGTTTAAAAAATGGGCGGGGAATTAGTACTTATTGCAATAATTTTAATTGTAATTATGCTGGTTATATCCTGTATTAGGATTGTACCACAGGCAAGAGCGAGTGTTATTGAAAGGCTTGGAAAGTACCATGTAACTTGGCAGACAGGGCTTCACTTTAAAGTCCCGGTTATTGACAGGGTTGCAAGGCAAGTTTCTTTAAAGGAGCAGGTAGGGGACTATTTTCCACAGCCGGTTATTACAAAAGACAATGTAACTATGCAAATCGATACAATAGTTTATTTCCAAGTAACTGACTCAAAATTATATGCATACGGTATTGAGAACCCTCTTTTAGCACTTGAAAAGCTTACGGCAACAACTCTTAGAAATATTATTGGTGATTTGGAGCTGGATGAAACCCTTACATCCCGCGAACTTGTAAACTCTAAAATGCGCGCAATATTAGATGATGCTACGGACACATGGGGTATTAAAGTTAACCGTGTCGAGCTTAAAAATATCGTTCCTCCGAGAGAAATTCAGGACGCTATGGAAAAGCAAATGAAAGCCGAACGTGAGCGCCGCGAGTCTATACTTAGAGCGGAAGGTGAGAAAAAATCGGCAATTTTAGTAGCAGAAGGGCAGAAAGAATCGAGGATTTTAGCTGCTGAAGCCGAAAAGCAGTCAACTATACTTAAAGCTGAAGCCGCCAGAGAAGCAAAGATTAGAGAGGCGGAAGGTGAGGCTATAGCAATACTAAAAGTACAAGAGGCTAATGCTCAAGGTATTCGCTTACTTAATGACGCTAATCCGGCAGATAATATATTGACAATTAAATCTTTAGAGGCCTTTGCCAAAGCTGCTGACGGTCAAGCAACAAAAATTATCATCCCCTCTGAAATTCAAGGGATTGCAGGGCTTGTAAGCTCTATAAAGGAAACCATAAAGGAATAGAGAAAATATATTTAAGAAGCCGCGGTGGCTATAGTCAGCTTTGTTGACTATATAGCCGCGGCTTTGAGGTCTGATATGGATATTGAAAGAAGCAAAGAATACCCAATAGATACATGGATTAGAGAGAATAGCGGTCGTAGGATTTATCTTGCCTCGGCATATGTCTGGGATGGTTCTGTGACGTTTTTATATGTATATGACGCCGCTTTATCGAATAGTGCCGAAGAAAATACCGTAGATTTTTTTGAATACGAGGTTAATGGCTTGCAAGCCATGGAGGGTAACGGCTGGCTTATAGATAAGCTCGACAATGACAAAGATTCCGATTTATATTATTTAGTGAAAAATAGGCTGCCGGAAGAATTGCGTAGTGCGGGGCTTGCTTTCTTTAAGTGGGACGCCTCCTTTGCCAAACCGATAGATGAAATAAAAAATATTACAATTTATCCTCAAACTCAAGAAACAAAGCGATATCTTGTGGATAAAGCTTTCACTGTGCCTTATGGTAAGTGTGATATTAAAATCCCTTATACGATAAATGGACAGCGGAGCTATATTATACTGCGGGAACTTAAGATTGTTGATATGCTGGAAGAGTTTGAGAAGAATTATGAGGAAATTAAGAAGGCACGGGAGAATACCTTGAAAGAATGGGATGAGAAAGGTAAGCCTTGGAACCAAGTTCTACTCGAGCTTGACGAATTGCGACGGTATTATGACAAAAGGCGTTTACTGCTTACATACCTTAAACCTGAGCAGTCCCGCTCTATTGAGTTTTATACGGCAGGACACCTAAATACCGGTACTATATATATTTCCATCGATAAAAATGAAATGATGGACGGGCTTTATAAAGATATAGCAGTAATTTGCGAAATAACAGGGGAGCCGGAGTTAGAATATGAAATTACATTAATGTTTGCATTGGAGCATATAGAGTATGAGAGGAAGGCGGTATTAAGGAGGGATTTTGAAAAATGAAAAAGAAAGTGATGATAATATCGTTTTTTCTTGCGGCTGTATTTATCTTTGGCTTTTTCACAGGATGCGGAAGGTTTGTGGGAGCAGAAAGTTATGAATCCATTATGATTAACTCCTTATTAGAGCTTGAACGTCTACCTCAAATAATCTCTGCCGAAAGAGTGACGGAAGCACAAATTTTAGAAGCCCATGAATGGTATCCGTATAGTTGGTTTAGCCGGCAGTATCAATATGGTGATTTTAGTAATTTAGTAGTGTACGAAATAATATACGAAACGGCAGATGGCGCACAAGTGCTTGGTTTTATTGTAGCACCTGCAGATTATTTAGAAAATGAGTACCAATACCCTGTATTAATCCGTAACAGAGGGTTAGTTAACTTACAGGGAGCTGCACCGCCTTTTGCAGCAAACCGGCTTATAGTGCGGGGAGTACCCTTTGCCAACGCAGGCTATATTACTATGTTAACTTTTCACCGTGACGGACGCGTTCATGTTGAAGGGGAAAAGTACGACCAAATAGGCGGAGATGATTTATACGATATCATAGCTCTGATGGATTTATCCGAGCATTTCGGCTTTAAGGCGCCGGGGCTATTTATGGCAGGGGAGTCTTTAGGCGGCATGAAAACATTAATGATATTAAAAGAAGATGAACGAATTGACGGTGCCGTGGTATTTGCGGCAATGGGAGACTTTGAGGAATATTACTTAAGCCAAATAGCATTAGGCGGCAATGCCGCATGGCAGATGGGACGCTTGGCAGCAGCTATAGGCGGAAACCTTGACGAGGCACCGGAAAAATATATTGCCCGCTCTGCCGTTAATTGGGCTGATGAAATTGACACGCCGCTGTTATTGATACATGGAAGCCTTGATGATACTGTGCCTGTATCCCACAGCAAGAGGATATATGATAAAATGAGAGCGGCAGGTAGGGATGTGGAGCTTAAAATCTATGAGGATTTAGGCCATAGCGTTTTTTATTATGAAGGGGCAATTGAATATGCGATTGATTGGTTGAGAAGCAGGTAGGCGGAAAGTTATTATAAATTATAATTAAGTCATATAATTATCCTGAAAGGAGATAAATCATGGACAACAATGGCGTAAGTTTGCAAGATACATCTATGGAACATCAATGTGAAAAATGCAAAGAATATCAAAATGAAGTAGAGATATTCGAAGTTGCTTTGCTTGTTTTAGCTTTTTTAGGTCCGATAATTGGTATGCTAATCGGAATGTTTGCAGTAAAAAAGCTTTTAAGAAAATAGTCTTAATCCAAAAGCCTATATTTGCAGGCAGGAGTTGAAATATAAGTTATGCCTTTTTTGTCTACGATTAAATATAGCAATGCGCTTACTAAAATGAACCTTGTAGTCTAACGAGTACAAATTTAAATTTCCGTAGGTTTAAAATATCGTTTGAATTTGCACCGACCGGTGGTATGAATAAGACCAAAATGGGCTCACTATATATTTTAAAATTGGAGATGTGGAGATGAAAATTCGAGTAGCAACAATTAAAGATGTAGATCAACTTGCCCTATTATTTGTTGAACAATTTGACACTCAGGCAAAAATAGAACCGTATTTTATGCAGAGCGGGACACAAAGCAAGCAATTTATTGAGGATACAATTACGAATGAAACATCTCAAATTTTTGTTGCAGAGGATGCGGACAAAATTATCGGTTTTGTTTCTATTTATGAAAGGAAAACCAATGATTTAATAAATTCTATAGTACCCCATAAATATGCATATCTTATGGAAATTATTGTTACAAAGCAGCAGCAAGGCAGGGGTATTGCCACCCAGTTGATGAATACAGTCAATCAATGGGCATTGGATAGGAAATTGGATTATATCGAACTTAATGTTTATGCGAATAATCCTGCTGTTGATTTTTATATCAAGAGTGGTTATGTGGAAACTAATAAAATAATGGTGTATCGATTATAAAAAGAGTAAAACATACTTTTCTTGGTTGTTTTAATCGTTAAAATGCACGCTGCAAGCGTGCATTTTAACGAAAACTCACACCATCCTATTTATCTCTTTTTTCAATCTCCCTATTATCTTCTTCTCAAGCCTTGATATATACGATTGTGAAATCCCTAAAAGGTCAGCCACTTCCTTCTGGGTCATTTCTTCTCCGCAGGCTTTAAGCCCAAATCTAAGCTCAACTATTTTCTTCTCCCTATTAGAAAGCTTTTCCATTGCTTTATTTAAAAGCTCCTTATCCACTTCTTCCTCTATATCGCGGTATATGACATCTACGTCGGTACCTAATATATCAGATAATAAAAGTTCATTGCCCTCCCAGTCAACATTGAGAGGCTCATCAATGGAAACTTCACTTTTTGCCTTTGTATTTCGCCTAAGATACATAAGTATCTCATTTTCAATACATCTTGAGGCATATGTAGCAAGCTTTATATTCTTATCTTTTTTAAAAGTGTTTATAGCTTTTATAAGACCAATTGTGCCTATTGAAATCAAATCTTCTACATTTACTCCAGTGTTCTCAAATTTTCGTGCAATATAGACCACAAGTCTTAAATTACGCTCTATGAGAATGGATTTAGCTCCTGTATCTTCATCTGTACCCAGTTTTTTAAGAAGCAAAGCCTCTTCGCTGGCATCTAAGGGCATAGGCAGTATGCCGCTTCCCCCAATATAGTAAATATCTGTGCCATCGCCTCCGCTTACTTTAAGGCGAACTTTTCTTACCCAATCTCTTAAATTTAAATACGCAAGCCGTAACCCAAGCATAGTATCCTCCTATTTATTCAGCTTCTAAAACACAAGGGTTTAAAAGCCCTTGGTAATCACCGTTTTTTGTTAAGTTAAGATTGTATATACCTACTACAACATCATAAAGCTTTAAAACTTTATTTTCTTTTGTAATTTCTACTGTGTCAGGCTTAAAGCCAATTAACATACCATTTTCATTACCTAGGCTTTTAAAAGGTATCATCCTTATACTTTTTTCAAACTCATCTCCTGAAACAGCGGCTATTATCAGGCTTAAATCATCTTCCTGGCGGGAAATGAACAGTTCTCTCATTTTTTCAGGGAGAAATTCATAAATATGCTCAAACTCCGCTATTATTACAGGAGATTTACTTACAGGATCAACAAGGCTGTTACCTGTATCCACTAAAGCCGAAAATACAGCCGATTGCTTTCCGCTTATGATTTTTATAGTATAAATAGCTTGTTTTTTGATAGCTATTTTACTAAGTGCCGCTAAAATCAGCTTAATAATTATGTAGGAGATGCAAATGGCAGCAATTAAAATCCGCAAAGAGAAGTAATTTACGCTAAATCCCACCATATTGCCTATTAAATTGCCCATATTTGAGTAGAAAAATATTGCGCTCCCCACACCGCCGACTGCAAAGGCTGATATATGGGCAAAAACCGTAAGCTTACCAAGGTCTTTTAAATCTTTAAATCCAAAGGCAATCAAAATCCCTGACAACAGTACAATCAGTGAGGAGAAAAAATTATAATACCGGCTTATTACAGGCAGGAATATTAGCAGGCAAAATAAAAGAGCCGATACGCCTGAACCCAATGCAAGCCGCCATTTTTTTGGCTTTTTTCTTACGATCATTCCTGTTAAGCAGAATATGAAAAAATTCATCACCCAGTTTATTAAAAACACCACATCGGCATAAATTTCAACCATTATGTCCTCCAGGTAATTGATATGCTCTATTATAAAATCCTATACAGGCTGTATTTTGTAATAAAATCTGAAAATTATTAAAAACAACATGACAATAATTTACAAAAACGCTTATTGACCACAGGCTCTCAATATTATACTTAAACTCTTTTAAAACAGTATCAGATTGTTGCTTGCAATTAATCTGGTACTGTTTTGTAAGGATTTCAGTATAATATGGATTAAGAATTGCTATTTCTGACGTATAGGTATAAAATGTAATAAAAATACTATCCAGGAGGGAACAAATAATGAAAGAGATAATATTTAACGAGATTGATAAGCTGCAGCCTGAACTTGAAAAATTGAGCCATAATATCCACTCTAACCCTGAGCTGGCTTTTGAAGAACACAAGTCGGCAGCTTTTGTAATGGAGCTTTTAAAAAACCATGGTTTTGAAATTGAGTTCCCCGCAGGAGGGCTTGCAACGGCTTTTAGGGCTACATATAACGGCACGGGAGAGGGGCCGACTATCGCTTATATGGCTGAATATGACGCCCTGCCCGAAATGGGTCATGCGTGCGGGCATAATTTAATAGCGATGGTATCTACGGGAGCGGCTATCGGGCTAAGTAAAATAATGAACAAACTGCCTGGAAAATTAGTCCTTATGGGCACTCCGGCGGAAGAAGTAGGCGGCGGCAAAATACTAATGATACAAAACGGAGCTTTTGAAGGTATAGATTTTGCTCTCATGGCTCACCCCGGACGGCAAAATAAGCTTGGGGGCAAAAGCCTTGCCATAACTGATGTGACTGTAGAGTTTTTTGGCAAACCGGCCCATTCCTCTGCACCTGAAAAGGGTATAAATGCTTTAACGGCAGTGCTGCACACCTTTTATCTTATTGATTCCATGAGGACTGCTATGCCTATAAAAACCAATATAAACGGTATTATAAACAGCGGCGGGGTTGCCGCAAATATTATTCCGGAGTACGCTAAATGTACCTTTGCTGTAAGAGGTGCAAGTGTTAAAGACCTTAAAATAATACTTGAAATGGTTAAAACCGCAATAAGAACCGCTGAGCATGCCACAGGTGCCAAAGCTAAAGTTGATATTGACGTACTCTATGCTGAATCCTATGAAAATATGGCTATGAGCGGTTCCTATAAAAAGCATATGGAGGATTTAGGGGTGGAATATACTTACACCGACCCTTCTGAAAAATCCGGCTCAACTGATACAGCCAATGTTCAGATAAAAATGCCGGTAATACAGCCAGGGGTTCAAGTATGTGAACCTGATATAGCAGGTCATACTATTGAATACAGGGATGCTTGTATTACAGGGCGTGCCCATGAGGCTATTATGAAAGCGGCTAAAGGGCTTGCAATGACAGGCTATGAGCTTTTTACAGATGAAAGCCTTAGGAAAAAAACCTTAGAGGAATTTAAAGAAACTGTACCGGCATATACCGACAAAGATACAAAAGTTGAACCTTATTAAGTATTATAAACCAAAGATAACCAACAAATTAAATACGAAAGGAAGATGGATAATGAATAATTATCTAAAGAGAATCATTTCAACTTTTATCGTAACAATAATGCTTATGGGCTTACTGCCGGTGCAGGCTGTATCGGCTTTTGCCGGTATCGCGCCCCTGGACGGCAGCCTGCCGGTGCTGATTAATGACGGTGAGCCGATAATCGCAGCACCCGGTGAGATTTTAAGGATTGCAGCTTACGGGCTG
>Ga0123352_10001752_pt1 | contig 29362 bp, 19 predicted proteins | sample TergutLab28metaG_FD_89700 | JGI IMG/M metagenome (GOLD analysis project Ga0123352, IMG submission 89700) | Labiotermes labralis P1 segment gut microbial communities from Petit-Saut dam, French Guiana - Lab288 P1 | ecosystem: Host-associated > Arthropoda: Insects > Digestive system > Gut ... | reverse complement strand
TGAGATGGGCAGGGCATGTGGCGCGTATGGGGGAGGAGAGGGGGGTGTATAGGGTCTTGGTGGGGAAACCGGAGGGAAAGAGACCACTGGGGAGACCTAGGCGTAGATGTGTGGATAATATTATGATGGATCTCCAGAAGGTAGGATGTGGGTATATGGACTGGATTGGGCTGGCCCAGGATAGAGATAGGTGGCGGACGCTGGTGAGTGCGATAATGAACCTTCGGGTTCCGTGAAATGCGGGGAATTTCTTGACTAGCTGCAAACCAGTTAGCTTCTCAAGAAGGACTCTGCACCATGGAGTAAGTAAGACTTGAGTGTACCGCGGCTGGAAGCGAACACAGGCTGTGCATGGCACTTCACTGTTACGAGAGCAGCACAAGTAAGTAGTTCTGTGATAAAAGTATGAAACACACTTCCCATTTAAACACCGGGTTATTTCCTGGGTTAAAGCGGCCGGAGCGTGGTGCTAACCACCCACATCCTTCTGGCCCTGGTTTTTGAATGGGTTGAGGCTTAACCTAATCCTTCCCTCTGATATCAGACGATGATCTTTACCTTTACCGTCCTTCCCATTTAAATGCTTTCACCTATATAGAGAGGCTAACAAATGGTATAAACTAATGAAGACATGCAATGTACAAATAAAGTAACATTGAGGCGCCTTCGCGCAACCATTGTTACCGTGGAAGAGCAATAAATATTAAACATTATGAGTGTGTATCTGTATTCTTGCCTTAGTTATACCGCATTCAAAGTGCATGCGCCGTATTATACTGTTATCTGTGGCCTGTCTGGCTGTACCATATTTTTTCCCATTATTTCATACCCGGCACGATTTTTGGGAAAATGTTTTTCGATATAAAATGTGTGTTTTGATTTTCTCGAAAATTTTTCTCTGAAACATTTGTCACCTAAGAAGACTTCAGCGAGATACTATCATAAATACACATAGGTATTCATGTAAAATACCCGTTAGTCTTGTCAGATTTTAATGCAACTTGAATTTTCTCGACGGATTTTCGAGAAATCGTCAGATACCAAATTTCATAAAATTTCGTCCAGTGGGAGCCGAGTTGTTCCACGAGGATTGGCAGACACATGGACAGAGACATGACGAAGCTAATAGTTGCCTTCCGCAATTTTGCGAACGCGCCTAAATTTCACCGCATATCAATTTATGGAAATGCCCTTTAACTCAAAACTGCTATTCATTTCTAAAAGTTCTCTTTTCGCAGTTTTTATAGTCCTTAAGCTGTGGACATGTTTAGGTTCATCTTGTAAGAATTGAAACGTGTTACTCAATATAAGAAACATCTCATTAAAGTCTGAGAATTCTGTTTGTAACATTTCACAATCAGATGTAAGTGTATCTAAGTTCCGTTACAATAATTTGCGATGTATGCAGTACCATCAGATTTGCAACAGTAGATCTCTATCTGCGACAAAGTAGAATCTGTGTCTTTTCGGTGCGCACAATCGCCTGGCGGAATATGTTTGCCCTTCCCCGTCGTTTAGCCTTACAGTAGCAGCTAGGGAGGTCCACAGAGCACGGTATATAACAAATGCACTGCTGTGTAATTTTCACCACACGCCCACATAGACACCAGGTGTCCTTGGACGCACAACCTGTAATTTGGAAAGAGAGAAGCAAGCAAAAACACTGATTATTTTCATTTGGGTCTCTTGATATAGCAAACCAAACCTGTCTTTTTGGTGTACCTACAATGTACAAAAGTATAGAGCACAGATCTCAGTCTAACAGACACAAAGTAATATGTCCTTCATAGCGTTATTGTGATGCTGAATTTTGTGGTGAATATTCATAATATGATTAATATTAAACTACAGTTATTTAAAGAATGTTCGCAATGAATTTTGCCTGATCTTCATGTTTGTACCGTGCATCCATGACGATTAAAACACCTTATTATCCAACAGATTCACAAATATATAATTCGTAGATACAATTAGTATTATCATAAAATATTTTTAAATATTTGTATTTTGCCTAATCTATATGTTGCACTGCTTCTTTCTTCGGCTTTCCAAACCTCTAAAACCAGAACGCAAAAGTAATATAGAAGTGAAGATGGTCTGTTGGTTTCAGGGACGTATATAAATTACAAGCCTTTAAGAGCCGGTATTCAGGATGGTAATTCTTTGAATCAAGAGGAATGGGATTATCGAGGAATTTAGAACATTACATGATGGTTATTGTTTTGATTTAGACTCGTCCTCTATAAAGTACTGATAATACTCTATTATGGACTTGGCATTTAGCTAGATGGGCGACATTGAATGTGCAAAGAATTTTGGCAGAGGAACCTTTTGGTGAAAATCGACTTAAAATACCAAGAAGGGGATGTTGATTGTAATGGTGGGTAGTCTGTTTAGCTGCCCGTAGTTTCGTCCATTGGAGGACTGAAGTGTTTCATTCAGTTTAATTTTATTATACTTGTTCGTGTCCAATTAACTGCTATCTAGCAGCTCAGATTGTTTACGTATCGTATAGTGACAAGAATATAGGTGATCAGTGACTTGGAAACGTTGTAAGCCAATCTGTGATATTATCCTGCTATTTATCCATAAGGGAAAGAAATTAAACGAAAAAACCTCATGGTGGTCCATCTGAACTCGAAAATTCCCGAAAGCATAACACTGGATCGAGATGTTTGGTGAATTTGGGTATCAGCGATGTTGACCCTTGGGTTTCGTTTAGTTCATGGATTCCCAAGCCGGGTTATGGCCCAAGTTTGGGTCTCTAGAAACTTCTGATTTGCCGTGGACTGTACAAGTAATCAAACTTTCAAGTTTCTGGATTTAACAAGTTCGGGAAAAAATTGAATTTAGAAGAAATGCAACAGTTGTGTATGAATGTTATCCTGACCTTTCTTTAATATCTTACCGTACTGGAGGGCAGTTGAAATACCTAAGAATAACAGACTGACCCTCAACTGGATCAGTTTCGATGTAGCTAGTTATTTGCCGAAGTCTGTATAGTTCCGTAAGGTATGTTTCCAAACCACAGGCAAGTGTAGCAATGTTCTGGAAGAACACGGGCCTGCCATCACACATCAATCTCGCCCCGGGGCCAGAACCACTAATTAGAGGGCAGCTATTTCAAACAGAAACAGGTCTGTTCTCATACAAAATACCAAACCCATCAAGCTGCCCCTTCCTGTTATTCAGGGAGATAAAAAAATGAACGGAACAAGCTCACGGACTTCCAGAAATGTACGAGAATTTTAAAATAAAATCAATATCAGGCCTACTGTTTCCTTAGCACACGCAGGTAAACGGCGCTGTTCGATGATTGGTCAGTAGTGTGTCATTCATATTTTCGCTGTTTGGAATTTAATTACGAGATTAAAGGCAACCGTAGCGTGGAACTGACTGACTGTTTATTTTAAACTTTATTTAGGCTACTATCTGTGTAGGTGAAAACGTACAGTTCACCATAGAACAGGCCCTGTAGGCCAAGAGGCTGTGTAGAGGTATGGTGCTACTTATTCTTTGAACTCGGCGCTGTATGGGAATGAGTGATCGACGCCACGCCCGGCATTCCCGGCACACATAGTAGAGGAGGCTGGGTGGGCCCCAGGACAGGTGTGAACCAGTTCGGAAAACCTCGCCCGCATCGGGATTTGAACCCCGTACCTTCCAGCCTGTAGCAAGTCGCTATACGGACGACAATATGCCGGCCAATCTATCTGCAAAGAGAACGGTTCTGTACTTGTAAATAAGTGACTAACTAACAAACCAACCAACCGAATCTCTGTTTACACAATCCAAATTTCTTAACACCACTGATACCGAATCCAACCACTGGCTACGATCCTCATCCAGTATCGTACACTTTCTAGTCCCATACAAGATCTCTGTAAATTTATATGAACCCCACGCCCAACTTACAACATTGCAGATATTTACAATCCTAACAATATTAGGTGATGAATTTGAAATTTGTTAGTACCTAAAATAACAGAGGTCCAAAATTTCTTTCCTTTACCCGTTGGGTCATACAGGGTATTCAAGAAAGGATTTATTAATCTATTTTTAATTTTTTTTTATCTGGAGGTGTGCGGGGGTAGGACCATTTGTTCTTATGTTAGTATGTTGCAGTGACGTAATTCTGGTCCAGTTTTACAGCGTTAGGTTTCGAAAATGGTGTTCTACGTTAAAGAACAGACGGTGTTTGGTTTCAAACGAGATTTACTCGTGATATTGAATTGCAGGATCATGAAAGTTACCGGTACCATTTTGTTTTTTTTCGTGATAATCCCTTAAGAAATTAAGTAATGAGTTTGGTATGATACGTAAACTTCTGGACAATTTTTAAATGTTTCCTCCACTCACTGCACGGTTTCATCAGCTCTTACTTGTCGCTGCCAGCAACTGTGAGACTAACGGAGAAGTAATTTCTTCAGACATCGACCAAATTTGTTCTCAAACACTTGTAATGTGTCTGCTGTTCTGTATGCCAGAGACGAAGTTCCACAGCTAAGCAACCACATGTGCACAGAAACATAAGTTGAATGTTATTTTCCATAACTTCCGTGTATTAATCTGTTACTAAAAATTCAAACTAAACACACTTACAGTAGTTTGTTTACAATAAAATTATCGCGTATTATTGTCTCGAATATTTGGCGGCCCTGTATGGGCCATCATCAGAAAGAAGTATAGTTGTGAGAGACGCATGTGACAGAACTATTGTCTTCATAAAAAGCAGCTTGTGCCTATGTTAGAAATATAAAATTGAAATTCAGGCGATGTGTAAGGTGTTTTCAGCTTCGACATACAAATTTGTGATGTAACACCAAATTTGTATTGCAACATCCACTGAACTCTCTTCAGTCCAGTGCCATTCACGCATTCCCGTAGTTTTGACTGTGGTATATATTCTGTAAGTGAAACCACTCCTAGCAATTCAGTGAGGATTTAGATTGTGGTCCTATGCGTTGTGACACCGTGTAGTTTTGTTGCTGAATATCGGTGTTTTGGAATGGAACAAACTTTTTTTTTAGAACGACGGTAGCAGGATTGGACCTAGGACCTTAAGGATTAATTTTACGTGTGTTACAGCGAGGGGACTTGCCTGTGAATAATTCCTTTTTGCCGGTGTTTACGTGGTCGCATTAGTGTTACATCCTGAAGCCCAGTCTGGAATGTTCCTGTTAGCTTCATCCGTCCTTACATTTTATTCCGGTAATTAATAATGTTGTTATTGCACCAACCGGAACAGAGCCTACAAGTGTATTGATGTTTCTATCTGTTGTACGCCAGTGACGGTTCTTACACATTTTTAGGTCTTCTCGACTCTATATGCTATCTGCAGTGTCTTTTGTACTGGTATTTTTTATGTTTCATTTATTTACTGACAATCTGAGTAGCCGAGAATATGTTGTGTCAAATGGTAGGTTCAGTAACAGATAACGAGTTGGAAATGACATGGAAGAAAGCGTGGCAATTTGAATTACTACTGCAACATTTACCTGAAGTAAAAAAAGTAAAGTAAAGCAGTCCCATTACAGGCCTGGAGTGGCCCAGAGGGTTCCAGGAAATTAAGGTTCCCAAATTTCATGAAAAGGCACAGAATGATGGTAAGGTTGTCAGCCTTACGCACCGGCCGCCTTTACCCCCAGGAAATGCTCCTGGTACTCATTTATGTTAGAGGCTGAGTCGACCCCAGGGCCATAGTGCTATCGGAAGGATTTTATGTCAATGAAAAATTCCAATAACACCAGCTGGGATCGAACCAGGGACCTTCGGATTTGTAGCACAGCACCTTAACCACTGTGGCATCGCGGTCCCCCATTTACCTGAAGTTCTGAGGAAAAACACGAGCATTCTCAATCAGGTCCGTTTGTGGAACCAAGTTCCAAAGCAGGACATTCTGAATATGAATTTGCGAATTATAATCATAAATAAGTCCGTGCCGATGAAAATAAATCTTATAATCCTACTGAAATAAATCTAGGAAGTGTGTCATCCCCGTTGTGTGTGTGAAACTAGGAAAGGTATGTAGTCAAACACAACTTAATCACTGAGGTGTATTTAATGACTATGCGATGGAAACAACTACATGTTTCAGCCTGTATTGGCCATCATCAATGACGGCCAATACAGGCTGAAACATGTAGTTGTTTCCATCGCATAGTCATTAAATACAACTCAGTGATTAAGTTGTGTTTGACTACATATCTTTCCTAGCTACTGAAATAAAGAAATTTACGTGTAAGCAAGTAACTGGAGAGAAGTATATATCCTGTCAAACACATACAAGCAAACATTTCATCTCAAATTCGTCACTTCCCTTTGCAACAATCGTTCTTCGCAGTGTGAACTATGTTACTTGTATAGCGCTGTCATATCAACCGTAAATGTTATGGATGGAGACGAAATGTGCGTTGATTGGCGAAAGTTGCGAAAATCATGAAATGTGTAACGAGGAATCCTGGAGAATTTCCATTAAACAAACAGCAAAACAAAGTGGCATATGTGCAGGTCAGTCACAAACCCCTATCCGCCATATTGTACGGTTCCCGGATAAAGCCGTGTAAGACCTAACCTTCCTGAGAATTTTAATCATTTTTTCAACAATTAACGAAATTTGGAAGGGAGAGAATGTTTGAAAGTTAATTAGAATGTAAAAAATTGTGAAAGCAGAGAAGAGTGACAGTTATACCTGTTATGGAGGCCGTCAGATGAAGGAAAAGTACTGCTGTCTAGTTCCTTCACCTGTGAGTAGCTGCCATCTTGACAGGCACATTGGGAATCGAGGGGGGGGGGGAGATAAAATTTTGGACGAGACTTATTTTTTCTTCAAAACTACACAGATCTCTATTATGTATTTTTTATTCCTTAGATTAAAATAAGATTTGACCAATTAGCAAAAAAAGAGCAGTGTTCAGCAATTGAGCTGAAGCTGTTTTCTTAATTATCATAAGTAGATGCAGGTTATTGTAATTTCTGTATAATTTAGTTTGTGGTCTTGATAGGATATCTGACATTAAACCTTTAAAACTCTTGATTTACATGCTTTTATTTTTATCACTTATGAATTATTATAATTATTTTTGCATGATTCTGAAATGTGTTCTATATTGTGTTTATTTTCCTTATTTTACAATTTTTTTTTACGGATGGTGTTATCAGTTTATTCTCTTTAAATGCCCTGCGTTTCAGTGAAATATTTTCTCTATATTTTTGTACTTTGAACTGACTTGTAATGTAAGCCTCCTTACTGCAGAAGTTCACATTTCAGTCATTCCAATAAACACATAAATAAATTACTAATACTTTTTATGAATCTTTAAAGCATGAAACAAATTTTGTGAGGAACCGAGTTTGCGAAGACAGGAAGATAGTGGAGATATCAGAAGGGCGCGACACGATAATGACTAAGAACCACTACGCTGGCGAATTCGCGCACAAAGAGGTCGTTATTAACTGCCAGACAAAGAACACTCGTGTCCCATCATGTCTGCATGAGTTGAATAAACTTGTAACATTACTTTGGACATTGTGTGTAATTAATTTCTTTGGGAAGGATTTCAGTTTAAATTAGGATAGTCTAGACAATCGTTGCCGTAAATTATCGCAATGCAATCTACAAATGCAAGCGACATATCATGTGAAAAAATTCTTTTGTGGGTGGTTTTAAGTATAAACAAACAGTGACGCACTCTGCTCGGCATTGCACAAGCTGATAATACTTCATTAACGTATAGCCTAATTAGTAGTCTGTAGTCCATGATTTTAAAGTGTGCGTGTAAATAGACTTCTTTTTATCAATCTGCATCATCTTAATGTTGCTGGATTTGGGATGTGAATATCTGGTTGCATGTCTTTACACGGTGTGCGGTTGGGAATTTTTGTACCAACCAGCAGGGAATCAGAATGGATCATACTCTTTGAACAGACGTCCCGTTCAACATGTACGTACCTGTAGTTGATGGAGAGTGGGCTACGTACGTGTTGCTTAGGAGTAAATCGGAGGATGGTCCCAAGGAAACAAGAGGGAAGGTCAATAATAATAATAATAATTATAATAATTGTTGATGTTGTTGTTATAGTGTTCAATGCGTACACTTTTCTGGCTCTGTGTAGGAACAATGCGAAAGTTTTAACAGGCATTATCCATTAGTGTACGCTTCTGTAGTAATTTGGCCACCGACTGACATTCTAACAGCAGAACCCAATGATGCAGTATCATTAACACCAAATTTCGCCATGTGGCATCCTCAAAACGCACGTGTTTCAGACCCATCTTAACGTCTTTTCCCGTCAACTACAAGGCAGCCTAGGCCAAAGACAGACTGTTGGACCTAGGTCGCCTTGTAGTTGATGTTGCTAGATCACCCACAATTAGTCACTCACGCACCTCGTAGTACTTCTTTGAACGAATTATCAGCCCGACGCTGAGGACGCTACACACACACACACACACATACAACAATCCCAAGAAACGAACATCCATACCCTCATCGGGATTCGAACCTGCGATCCTAGCAATCAAGAGGCTTTAGACCTACGCCTTAGACGGCACGGGTGCTGAAATTTAAAGAAACATAATTATGTATCCCTGTGAAGAGGAATAGGTCCGGCACTATACTGATTGACTGTATTTTGGGTTTCTGATTGTTCATCCTATAAATCTATGTTAACATTCCGTCCACAGTTATCTCAGAGATGACATGAATTATTGAAACAGACGTCGGGAAGTTGAGTGTAAAGATGTAAGCTGCGTGGAACAGTTTAAGATCATTAGCTTCATGGACTTTTGTACCTTATAGAACTGAATATGGAACTGGCCGAATAAGTGTTCCGTTGGCAGGCGCTTGTGAATAGAGCTATGAACTTTTTAGGTACAAAGTGGGGAGAATATCTTTAAGAGCTAAGCGTCTATCAGCTTGTCGATGAGGACCGTGAAATATGAAGTTAAAGTTTAGACCGAGAGGCTTGAATTTGAGTGGTTTATTAGGCCTATTTTTGTATGGGACATGGCGGTTGTGATGAAGACGCACAGGTGGATATAACAACCGCGAATCACAACTCTGTTGGAATACTGGCTAGTTTAATGCAACGTGTTTCAGCTTAACATGAAGCCCTCATCACGCAAATGAGACACAAACCAATTATGACATAAGTTGCATATTAATACTTCACAATGAAATAGTGTTATGCAACTTACTAATAATTCTTTTGTGTCTTATTAGCCTGATTATGTCTTTATGTTACGCCGAAACATGTATCCGGTATGCGGTTGTTACATTCACCTGTTATGAGGCTTATGTACTTATTAATGGTTCCTTGGTGACGCTGTCATTAGCACTGAATGGTAGAATTGTAAGTGAGCAATGAATTGGAAGTGGCGTGTAAAGGAATTTGGGGAGTTATCTCATTTTTCGCCTGGAGCGACGGAGCAAAACCAAGGAAGCCCTCACCACGATAGTCGGTCTTCGGGCAGAGATTTAATTTCGGGACTTATCGAATACAAACAAAGGACTAGTGTAACTACGAACTTTGGTGTTTGGGATACATTTCCTGTGTTATTTATTTTTTGGTTGAAAGTGCGTCTTTAAATACCAGTATCGGTCTGGCAACCAACGTCCTGAAAACCTGTCGAAACTCTCTTACTCCACTGTGACTCGGGGACACGTCATCTTAGTTATTTTAAGCACGTCCTACTCACATCACGAAGGAAGCGACGTACGGAGTCGTTGGTTCACTTCACCAAGGCAGCGGCGCTGAGAAGCTGCCGGCAGGTGGGAGGTCTCCTCCCGCGAAACGCCATCGAAAACTCTCGCAGACCTTTAAAAGTGACACGTCCTATTTTTAGAGCTTACAGTGACCAAATAAAGGGGCATAAAATAAACTACATATGTAGTTGAGAAAAATCACGTACCTGTAGGCAAGGAAGGGATGCCAGATTGTAATCAGAGCACCCGAAGGAACCACGTGGTCTAGACGTAATTGAAGTGTGGCATTTAAATTGCTGCTGCTAAGGATTAAACATGAGGGTATAAACAGGTTACAAACAGCTCAGAATGTTCGCTTGTGAATACTGGAATGAATATTCGGCTTTCAGAAAAGGAGAAGAATGTATTAACTAGCTAAGCGACTGTCAGCTTCTTAAAAAGTCTATGCCACGCTGAGCTATTAACTAACACGTATCTTCTCTGTTGATAAACGGTATACTGAAGTTGACAGGAATTCAGAGTATCCTTCATTTGTGCGGATATTCCTGCGTGAATACACTTAGGTTTGTTGTGCTGTGAAAAACGTTTTATAGTAATACAAGTATAGTATTCGTAGAGTCAGCCAGCGCATTTATGTCATTCAGCGCAGACACAGACTCTGCCTGTGAAATGGTGGACCTAGTGGCTAATAAAACACGTGGAACTTGACAGTCGACATGTGGTTGTAAGAAGTTTCACCGAAGAAATTAGTTTTTATTCTTTCCTGTGTTAAATCTTACTTTTCTCTATTTTTATTCACACACATATTCGCCTGGTTGTGTGTCTCTGTGGTGGCCTATAATTCTACTTATCTACAGGCCACAGACTCTTACCTTATCTTTTAAGAAACAGAGGAAGAATTTATTTTCCCTATCCTTCTCAGGCACTAGACAAATGAAGAGCAGAATTGTCGGTGTTCGAAGCGAGATATCGTGGTTATGATGTGCAAGCTGTTTTTTTTCGTAGTTTTGAACTAACGGTTTTGATTTATACCCCGTTGTTCTTTTTTAAAGGTAGAATTTCACTTCGATCTTATTTTTTGCAATGGGGTATTTTTATTCAACGAAAATGAATTTAAAACACAACAGAGTACAATTATTTTCTGAAGTCTGTATTTTTTCTTGCATACTCTATTGCCCAATATTTTCACTCATTACATATAGAAATCTAGTGTTTCAAAGTTAGTCACCCCGTGTATAATAATACGTAATTTTATTTTGTATAATCCTTGCTTGTAAATGTCGACTAATTTATTTATATATGTATTTTTTTCCTTGTAAAGTTGATATTTATTTTCTTGGTCAAGAAAAGACCCCAGTTTAGGAACCCAGAAGGTCACTTCTGCTTTCAAAGATCCCGGCACGGTTTCCTTTCAGTTACTTTAATTGGATGTCCTCACAATGGTGCTGACGAAGTTTCAAATCTCCTGGCTCCAATTGGCTGCGAACACCCCCGAAACATCAGTAACTAGTTACATATTGGCACGACGTTATAGTCCAGAGAACTTGAACATAGCTTAATAGCCCACATAACAAGCCTAAGTCTTAGTTTTGGTTTAAACGCATTCTTCTGATACAACTAGGTCCTCTTAGCTGTCCCTTCCTTTTAAGTTTTCGAACTGAAATTTCATACTCATTTGCGACCTCCGGTATGTGTGCTGCACGCTTCTCATTCTCCTTTATTTTATGGCCCTAATAATGAGCCTATTATAAAAGTAGAGATTATGACGCTTCTCTTCTTGTTAGATTCTTAAATCTTCCTCTTATTAACGTCTGTTTTATTAAGTCCGTCGCCATTTTGTTCTCATCATTCACAGTTAGTTGTTATTCATTTGTACGCAGTCCATGAGGTATGCAGTCTTTATATGGAAACCACAGATTTTCGGAAATATATTAAGTTCCTTTTTTCAAGTGTAGAGGATATGAAGAAATCCCCATTTCGTGGGGTCCCTTGGTAGTCTGTTCTCATACACACCACTAAGGAGCCCAAGAAAAGAGGAAGCCCGTCACATCTTATTCACCTGAAGATGAAATCAGCATCCAGTTCATTATCGTTATGATTTTTTGTTAATATGAAAGAAACCCAGATAAATAGCGTTAAACGTTATGTCGCACTCTTTTTAACATAATTAATGATTAATTCTCAAACTTTTTTTTTTGCGGACGTGTACAAAGTATTGCACCCACACAAAGCAGTTATCCTTTTATTTCGTTTTGCTTAATTTAAGCCATAAAATATATAACTTACAGAAGGGTGTTGTGAGGTATCTGTGTTAGAGTGACCGTCCGTCCTGTAAGGCTTTTGCATCATGAGAAATTATAAAGTTGTGTTTAAACTTTACGAAAAGTAGAGGTTTGACCGATGTGTACAAAATCGTAATTAGCACCACAAATAGGCCTATTGGTGTTGAGCATCGATGTAAAATGGAATTGGAATTCATTTATGTGAAATATGTCAGTGGAAATGTAATATCACAAACAGACACTAGATGTCTTCTGCGGCTAGTTTTTAGACGCGTTCGTAAAGTTGCGAAAAGCGACTGTTAGCTTCGTCATGTCTGTCTGTACATCCGTGCGTTCGCATGGAATAAATCGGCGGACACTGGACGGATTTTCATGACATTTGATAGTTGAGTACTTTTCGAAAACCTTTCGAGAAAATTCAAGTTTCATTAAAGCGCGATGAGAATAACGGGTACTGTACATGAAGACGTATGTACGTTTAGATCTTATCCCGCTCAGTTCTTCTTAGAATGAAAAAGTTTCGGACAGAAGTTGTAAAGAAAGTCAAAACACGCATTTTGTGTTTATTATCTCTTTTTGTCGAAAATCTTGCCGTGTGTGGGATAATGTGAAAAAAAAAATTAGAGCTGGACAGGCTAAAGATGCCAATAAGGCGCATGCGTGTTTCATGCAGGATGCGTACGGCTACAAACACATTCTCAGAATATGTTACACTTATTGCTGTCCCACTGCAACTGTGGTTGCACGAACGCGCCTCAATGTTACGTTACACGCACAGTACATTGCCTGTCTCTTTTTACTTTACTTAAATGCAAATAACGCATTAGATTTGAAATCCTGGTAGGTGGCAGCCACGTAAAGTGGAAATCAGATATCTTTATGAGAAACATAAGTTAAATTTAATGCGTGGCTGCATGGAATCAACATTGCGAAACAAATCAGATTTGTCCATGTGGACTTGGGGGGGGGGGGATGCGATCCATCATTGGTGTTCCTTCCGTCCGAACCAAACCGCTAAGCCCGCCACATATTAACAGGACCCCAAACCACTGTTATATATGGCTTCAAATCTTCCCCCTGACACTAACTTCTGCCACAGCACATTAATTTTCCCGCCCTCACTTTTTACTTTCCTCTCCATCAACGGTGTTGTAATGCAGGAATAAACTGGCCCAATAATTATAGTGGTTATACACAACCAGACATGATGAATGTGGAAATGCTGGGCCGGGTTACGGTTATTATTGGTTGCTTCTGGCCGTTTCAGAATGCCCTGAAGGCCATTCTAGAATGCTGCTTCGAGCGAAGGAAAGTGTTGTATGACATAGTTCCGTGGTTCGAATCTAAGCGGTATACCACCTTACTTGTATTCTAGAGGTACCGCATTCGAATCTTGACTAGGATAACAGAAAATCTTACCGAGGATCTTGTAGGGTTTCTTTGTCTCTGCAAGTGAATGCCGTATTGGAACTAAAAAATATTTTCTACAACATCCTCACGACGGCCTGTTCGACGTTCATGATTATTATCTTCCCGTGTTACTGAACACAAAGTAGCTAACGCAGTAGACGTAGCATAAAATAGAGGTAAAGGTACCCCTATACCAAGCCATTAAGTCTCAGAGGGGGAGCAGAGGTATAGTTGTGCTCTTTCTTATCCTCAGCCCTACAGGTGTGCTTGGTCAACGCGAAGCCGCGGCCGCTTTGTTGCCCGGAAAGACCCTGGTACCCATTGCACAGGAGGGTGAATGGGTCCCAGGGTTGGTCTGGACAGGTGTAGAGAAAATAACATTTCTCGCACCCGCCGGATTTCGAACTCTGAGCCTTCCAGCCCGTAGCGAGTAGCTATACCGACTGCACTGTCCTGGCCACCCGCCATCAATTAACGGTATAATTAATAAGTTTCGGGGTAAAACGTCGAGTTTGTATTTTGTGAGTCTTTGTCTTGAATCCTGGTATTAAACCGTCTGATATCTCTTCAGGAGGGAACGTGTTCGAATCTTGGGTAGAACAGTGCTTTTTTTCGACTGAGACTTATCGCGGCTTTTCTCAGTCCTTAAAAAAAAAGGCGAATGGAAATTTAAAATAATCCTGCTCCTTGTTCAGTATATAAAATTTAGGATATATCTTTGTTCATGGAACCAGAACTTACAACACCGTCAGTACCAGCTCAGTCATGGAAAGTTATTATGGACCAGTTATTTTCCGCCTCCTGTTGAAACTACTTACGAATTTCTTTTAGATCCATCTTAATATTATCCTCCCATGTCCTTTGTCTTCCAACTGGCTGTTTTCAACATGTTTCACCGCTAAACGTTTGTATGCATTTCTGTCTCATATACGAGTTTCTTGCTTTCTGCAATTCACACTTTTATCTGTGACAGGTTTCGCCTTGTCCTGTATAGTTCTGAATATTTTCTCTTAAATAATACCTTCAAATAGGTCACAATCACCATGTTACGAAGGATTACCTATCCATTATATATAACAATCTTCTCATCTCATTTTGCAGTATATGTACTTAACCTCCACAGATGAAACAGTGTGCTTAAATAATCTAGAACCAGCGAAGCTAAATGTGTTTCATAGTACTCTGCTGTCGAAGGTTTTTATTATTTCATGTTGTTCTCTGTATGTAACACAATAGAGCTGACATTTCATACAAAGCACCGGCCCTTTTCTGCAGAACAAAGGTGACTTTGTTACTGCAGTTTGTGTTTTATAGGGCATTCTGAAAAGTAAGAAAGAAGAATGAAGGCGAAGATGTGATAGCCCCCACTCGTCACAGATCGTGTATAACAAGGGAGAGCAAGTCGGGGTTGGATGAGAGCACCCCCGGCCCAGCTCAGCCCCACAGCTCTACCAGAAAATCAATGTCTAACCAATCTCCCATATTCCGCACATGCTTCTCTTTCAGTCCTCCCACCGCCATTGTATGAAAAGTCGACATTGTGTCCCGTATTGAAATTCATACAGCCACTTAATGTTTTTCTCACCCACGCCGTCTCTTCTACTACCTCTTATGTTGGTAACAGTGTTCGGGGTATAAGGATTTTCTGTGGGAGCACTTTCCTCAAAAGGGGATGTTTTCAGGGGATACACAAAGTAGTCCTCTGCACTCATGTTTTCTAATGGGGATTTTTTTTATGATAAAAGCAAAGACATTACAGTGCTCTGTGTGTGTGCAATGAAATGTGAACTGGTGATTCAGAATGTACGAGTATTTATTTTGTTGGCTATTAATAAATCCATTTTAACCCGCTGAAGCATAAAGCTAGTCTAAATAATATTTTGTTAGGAGGATGGAACGTAAACAATAAAGCCTTCTTTCCTAATGCTTTGATTTATTTGTACAATTATTATTATTATTATTATTGCTATTATTATTCTAAGAAATGGTAGTATACGTTATTGAGCTATTTGCTGCGCGAAGTAATTCGAAGGACAAGACGTTGGAACGAATGTTATGAGAGCGATACAGGCGTTCATTCGCCTAATCTGTAAAGCGTGGAATATAACAGACTTCATTTCTCTTTTGACGACGATCTGTTTACACGCCTTCTGCTGTTTCTGCTGCATTCAAACTATTGCCAGGTTTACCAGTATCATTTCTTCCACATGCACTTAAGATTTTTCTTCTGGGATTCTGTTTAGGTGTTCTACCTTTTATGCGAGTCTGGTGTAGTACGTACTTTACATGTAGGATTTCTATGACATTGTTCATCGTCCTACCGAAATGGATAAGTGCACCATTTGTCACTTGGTCAGTACACTTTGCTTTGGTCTTGGTTACGTAATCCGCACATTTTAGTTTAGCACAGTAAGCTGCGATCTACCAGACTTTAAATATTTAGCTCACGTTTTATTTGTTGTTTTGTGTCTAAAAACATTTTCCGCAGTTCCACGTAGGCCTGTTGATTGGTATTTACGCACTTTTCGTATTTCAGAAGACACTGTGTACTTGTGACGTCACATCTCTATATCAGTCCGTACGTTTGTCTTCTTAAGGCTGTTCTAATCAATTGAGAAATTTTCATGAAGTTCAAATGCCATTCTAAGCAGTTGAGAGATTTTCATGACGTTCTAATGCTGTTCTAATCATTTGAGAGATTTTTACGAAGTTCTAATTCCATTCTAAGCAGCTGAGAGATTTTCATAACGTTCTAATGCTATTCTAAGCAGTTGAGAGATTTTCATAACGTTCTAACGCTCTTCTAAGCAGTTGAGAGATTTTCACGAAGTTCTAATTCCATTCTAAGCAGCTGAGAGATTTTCGTAACGTTCTAATGCTATTCGAAGCAGTTGAGAGATTTTCATGAAGTTCCATCTGAACACTGTCATTACACATCACTTTATCCTTGTAATTTTTTTCTGTTCTGTCGTCAGCAATATCAACGTGACGTCATTTGCGGGACCTCGTGGCAATGTCGGTTTTTGAGATCTTGTTTTATCAAGAACATTGATGTACAGTGAGGCATATAGCCGTGTAGTCTGGTATACATGTACCGACGTGTTAGATGAACTTGCTGCCTCTGTCATCAGGGTTCTACGAGTAAGCTAAGGTTACAAAAGATACGTGCCTGCTGTTTCGGCGTATGCGTATTATGGAATTACATAAAGTTTCTATCACGTATTTTGTGCCATTTGCCGGCTGAAAACTATGCTTTCCTGTTATTTCGAAGTTACTGCGCGACTTGTATAAACTGAAAATTGTGTCAATTAAGTAATGTAGCCTATCTATGTTCGCATTGTGTTCAGTGCATATTTTTGTTAGTTTGTATATGAAGGTGGATTCCTAGCATCACACACGCACACTCGCGCGCGCATATGTGTGTGTGTATATATATATATACACACACACATATGCAGCTTTTATAGGCCTATGTATATTGTGTTTACACAATCTGTAGGATAAGTATATGATTCCAAAACGTCAGAAATCGCGTCCTATTGAACTCACGTATCAGACCAGATGTTTAGAATTTATACTGGTACAAATTATGGGCATACGTAGTTCACTGAATTGCTAGTTTGCGTAATTGTTTACCACAGATGAAATTAGGCGTCGTGAGTTACTCCTAGAACTTGGCGTATTGTCGTATTCATATGACGTGCAGAACCTTGTAATTTATGTGTAAATTATATTTCTTAGCCTAGCTCTGACATCATCTTATTCAGCCCTCTGATCTTGGTCGACAAGTGTTCTAACCACTGGCGCAGTGTTTCTATCTTAATTGTGATGTAATTAAGCTGTTATCTACCTTTGTTATGAAATCACATATTGTGTGTTTCACATCGCCAGACGCAGATAGGCGCAAAGAGGGAGAATGTTAAGTGTAAGGGTGCAGATGAGAATCTGTACTGTCCCCTCACGCCTCCATCCCTTTTGACGTGATTTATTGGAAGCGAGATATTGAGTCGGGAAGGAGGTGGGTGAGTGGGAAGAAGTATAAAGGAGATGCAGAATTACAGATGAAGGGGGCTAGGGGGTGGAAATCCTGAGGTTGGGGGGAAAAAGAAGCTTTTAATGGTGGAAATCACATCACTCGCACATTAGAGCAACAGCAGCAGCTACCCTCCAGCCCCCTTCACCCCCCGTACTAATTAATACACTTTTAGTAACCTTTTAATCATAATTGGATAATGCTGCTATGAGCTTTACTCGCTTGGGAAGGAAGGGTGAGTGTTTGAGGGGTGGGTTGGAAAGCAAAGCTAGGGGGTTACTTGAAGCCCTCTGAGACGTGTGACGTCATTCGCCTCGACTGTAGTGACAGTTAAAACACTCGAGCTGAGCTAATAATGTCGCTGTTGAAGGGGTTGAAACTCGGGGTGGCTGATGGATGTTTGTACCCAGATGAGAGCGACGTCCCAAGAAATTTATAATTAAAATCTGCGAGCTGTAAGAGTGAGCCCGGCCATTCCTGCAGCACGCGCCTGTCTGTCTGTCTGAAATCCAGAATGCAAGTTGACCTCAATATTCTTTCCTGTTTTTTCTCCAATGTGAAGCAGGACAGGATCTGGGGTCCACCCAACTTTCGATATGGTTGGTGCCGTGGTTTCCTTTCCCGTGGGGTAATTCAGTCCGAATGTGAAGCTGAGCACTCACACCATCGAGTTTAGAGGTTAATAGCAGTGTGTTGATATTTATGTATCTCCATGTACCCTGTAATCCTTAAATGCTTGTTGCTTGAGCACAGCCCTTTTTTTACCTTTAGGGTTTTCTGATTATGGAACCGCGTAGACCTGTGTTTTCCCTATGATGATTGGCGGGAAGATGGACCAATAAATCATTGACGTGAGGCTTGAAACTGCATTTTTCACTGAAAATAAACAGGTTTTCAATCCGAATTAAGTCTAGTCTAGGCTTTATCCAGCCGATCCAGGTTGCCGCGCGTTTCGGTCTGCGCCGCTGGCTTGCTGGGACTTGGGGATCAAATCCCGCCGGAGGCATGGATGTCTGTCTGTTGTGAGTGTTGTGTGTTGTCAGGTAGATGTTTCTGCGACGGGCCGATCACTCGTCCAGAGGAGTCTTGCCGAGTGCGGTGTGTCTGAGTGTGATAGCTAAACATCGATAATGAGGAGGCCTTGGCCCACTGGGGTGTTTGCGCCATGAAACAAAGGCCTTGTCCAAAATAGGCTGTCTGTAGACAAGACTATCTGACTGCACGCTACAGAATGTTTACTGTAGAGTTTGTAGAATGATTCACACCTTTCACAGAACTCGAAACCCCTTTACCTCCCTTACATTTTCGCTGCCTGTGCCCAACATGCAACTCCTGGTTTTACTCTTACTGCGAGACGTACGTAACAAGCCATACAATCCATCTTCGTAATTCTCCCTGAAGATTTCGACTGCAGTGAAGACCGAAACGTTAGAATTGCTGTAATGCACCCCCAGACTTAATTTGCCTGAACCGAATTTCCACAACTGTTAATGTTTGAACAGAAAGTTGCCAGATGAACCCAATCTACCCTGAATCAACTCTTACATTTTCTTTTAATAATACCCCTCCCTCTACATCCAGTTTCCTTAGTGATCCCATACGTTTTTGATTAAAAATTTGTGCATGCTTCTTAGGTCACTGTGCGTGCTACCTATCCCGCTCATATGAACCGCCTTTTATTCGTCACGCTAAGGACCTAATATTTGTTGTAAATTATAAGTAAACTTAATGGTGTACATCGTTATGTAATTTTGTTCAGTCCATTTGTTAGGACATTTGGTTTTCTTAGGTCAGTATATCCTTATTTGCACTGTGTTCTCAATCACGCTTAGAATTTTTCCCCCCTCTTGTACGAAACAAGGTTTCACACCCATAGACATACATAATAACAAAAAACAACAAAAGATGGCTGCTGTTTAGTTGCAAAAGGTGTGCTTGGGATAACAGATGATAGCATTAGACTGAAGTTGAAACTGACACTGTTAGACACTGATCAGGGTCTCAGTTCTCCATTAGATGAATTTAATTAAAGAAGAGGAACGAAATCACATTTCTTTCGCCTGTCAAAGACGGACTTAACATTTCCAGCTTAAAAGCATTTTATTTCGTGTAGATATTTCCTTTCCCGCGACACGATGTTGGCTGCTAGTATGCTATATGGCTCAGACAGCCAGCGGGCGGCGTGTTACAGAATCACGTAGCTGTGCAGGTGCGAGTGAAACTGTTGCTGAGCGTAAATGGGAAGAAACTTGATCTCGTGGAGGGATGTGATGTGAGCATAAGTGAGGCCGGCCGCTACTTACCAGTGTTCCACGTCGTACAGTTTGTGCTGTTTGGACAGGAGCAACAAGCAGTGGCTGCATTGCCGTATGTACTGATGCCGATTAACTGCTGCACCGTTGTGTGGTCACCATGGGATGTGCATGTAGGATGCAACTAACTTGCTGACTCTGACTGACAAAAGAAAAAAAAACAATGTAACTAACTAACTCGGTGAGGTAGAGTCCTTCTTGAGAAGCTAACAGTTCCTCACGTAGACATGATATTCCCACAACAGCCCACCAATGCCCCTTATCCTGAACTATATTCATCCAGCCATAACATGCCATCGTATTTTTTAAAGACCTGTTTTAGTATTATCCTCCTATCTACGCTTGAGTTTTCTAAGAGGATCCTTCAGGTTTTTCAACCAAAGACCAATATGCCTTATTTTTCTCCCTCCTAGGTACAACATGCTCCGCCCATCGTTTCCTCCTTGCTTTTGCCAGCCTTATTTACTCCATGGAGCAGAGTCCTCCTTGAGGAGCTAACCGGTTTGCAGCTAGTAAAGAAATTCCTCGCATGTTATGGATCCAAAGGTTCATTACCGCGTTCACAAGTGCCCGCCACCTGTCCCTATCCTGGGCCAGCTCGATCCAGTCCACACTCCCACATCCCACTTCCTGAAGATCCATCTTAATATTATCCTCCTATCTACGCCTGGGTCTCCCCAGTGGTCTCTCCCTCAGGTTTCCCCACCAAAACCCTGACCCGCCTCTCCCCTCCCCCATACTTGCTACATGCCCCGCCCATCTCATTGTTCTCGATTTTATCACCCGCAAAATATTCATTGAGGAATACTGAACAGTAAGTTCCTCATTATGTAGTTTTCTCCATTCGTCTGTTACCTCATCCCTCTTATGCCCAAATATTCTCCTCAACACCCTATTCTCAAACACCCTGAGTTTACGTTCCTCCCTTAATGTCAGCGACCAAGTTTCACACCCATACAAAACAATAAGCAAAGTTATGGTTCTGTGTATCTTAATCTTTAAATTTTTGGATAGCAAACTGGAAGACAAAAGATTCTGTACCGAAGGATAGCAAGCATTCCCTGACTTCAGTCTGCTCTTAATTTCTTCCTGAATAAAATTTTGATTTGTTAAAGTTGTTCCCAAATATTTGAACTCTTCCACCCTTTCTAAGGAACTATTATCAGTCTTTATCCTGTGACTTCGTCCTGCTTTCTGCTCTCGAGACATGGCAATTTACTTAGTTTTATCAGCATTTACTTCTAATCCAGTCTCCTTATTAGCCAATACCAATGCTTCTGCTTATACATGTTTCCTCCCAATACATTAACACATTAACATCATCGGTATAAACCAGAAGCTGATGTGTACGTTTTTATTTCAAGCCATGTATATATATATATATGAACACAGTTTGACAAGCGTCTGTATGACAGCCAGATTTATTAAAGGCTAATGATTTGGTGCGAATGTCCCAAAGATACATCGCATCTTCATTATAAACCCTATTTCTTAATGTTCAGGGACGTAATCGCTGCTTAATATGAGAAACAGGCTAGATACAACATACACAACGATTGAAATTTATCAGGTAGAAGATTAATTAGTGGTCACAAAATTCTAAACAAAAAAGTGTAGGCGGCTAGCATAACTTGAAGTGTATTTTTGCCCCATTCTTCTCGGATCTTTCGTGTCATATCTCATATGTATGAATTGTTGATCAGCAAAAAATGTAACAAACCTGTCCCCTGATTAGATTTTATCCTAATTTTAGACGACAAAGTAGTGTAAAGTCAGATCTGGGAAAGAAGCTTTTTATGCTTTGGTCAAGTGAGATAACTCTTCCGCGCACTGCGGCTGACATTACACCGTGTTCTCATTCAGACTACAAGCCTTAAGCGACCTCACATAATGGCAATGAGAGGTTTGTACTTAGCGAGTGTAATTCTGCTGATTTAGAGAAACATATTATTATTATTATCATCATCATCATCATCATAGAGACCAAATTTGAAACTTATGTCGAAAGGAATCTATGTATAATTGTAACACGGGGCGGTTAATGGATAACCATGTTTGTAAGACACATTAATATGGTATCGCGCCGTTTTCATGGAAAAGCGTTTTCATCTACTTATGCAGGTGGTAGCCCTGTTTGAAAGCATTTCTTCTGAAGGATAAGATGTAGGTCTTACTCAGTTCATTGTTTAGTGTAGCACTGGTCAGAGTTAGGAAGGAAGTGGGAGAGTTACGGAAGGGATAAAGGAAAAGGGAAAAGTTGGTTTGGGATGAAGGCACGAAGGAAGTGTATCTCTTGTCCTTGCCGCGAATGGAAGCACGATTTCTTGGAATTTCAGTCCATAATCTAGTCACTATACTGACTGAGCTGTCCCGGCTCCCAATTATGTTTAAGCCTACATAAATTTTTTTTTCATTTGCTCTGCTTTTCTGAGATTTGAGGTCTTTGCGTAGTTGGTAATGAAGACTGTTGTTTTGTGGTATCTGAATCCATGTAATTTCCTAGGCACCGACGTTTCGGTATAACGTGCTGCCTTGATATTTAGGGCACCCCTTATATCCTGAAGACAGAGACAGAAGTTTCTCCCAAATTTTGATAATCATCAATAAAGTACTTGGTATCACATACCAGAAGTGTGAAAATCTTCGAAATATGGACTTGATATGTAATGGGCCTAATTGGGCAACTTAATGTCTGTTTGCGAGCTTCAAAATCCTCCTTCTGTCTCCTTATTGGTTCTCCTCTGACTCTTCTACATTTACGTTTAACTCACTAATAGCAGATTATATTCTCCCACCTGTCTTTCATCAAGTCTGTCTGCATAATATTTCCATTTCTAAATGAACCTATGTCATCTGCAGCTATGTTATTGGCCTTACGTTTTCCAGCTTGTCCGTACTTATGCTTCTCTAACCGTGTACCGGTACCTACAACTGTGGTCATAAGAGATCCCATACCTTCCGCGTGTATTCTTGTCTGCCTGTAATTCCATGCCCATGCCGTTCTACTAGTTCAAGCAGCATTCTTTGTAATTTATAGTTTGTAGGCCCATTATATGACGTTATTTTACTAGCGTGTCTGCAAATTGCTCAACTTCCACGAGTAACATAATTTGACATACACTTTTTGCTACTCAGTTCTAAAGAATTTCTAACGACGGTTTAATACACTTAGGATTATGAGGTTTCCGGACTTTGTCCAACTTTTTAATACTCAGAACATTTTGGGAACTGGATATCCCCTGTCGTCAGGTGAAAGCTGGAGGGGGGGGGGGGTTAGCACCTACTTATTTGCGCTGTGGCAGAAACAGCTACTGTCATTGATTGGACAGCCAGTAGCAGGCAGGGCTGAATGTTCATTAACATTACGTGAGATTCTCAAACCTCATGCAATTACGCTTCTGACTTGCATGGCGGAGGTGTACGGTTCTGGTGTCTTCCGGGCCACTGACTATCTTGACTGAGGATTTTCATCGTTTTTCGAAGTTTCTTCAGTAAAATCCCGGGGTTGCACCGCAAGTAAGACCGTAACGTTTCCTTCTGCTTCTTTTTAATTCATTCGTTATTCACTGTCATCCAGTGATTATATTTTAGGCTATAAAATTTCAGTCACTGACAGCGCTGTTAATTATATTGCAAAGTCACAAATTAGCATAATCGTACTGTCATCCTTTCGCGGCCTATTTTGATGAAAACTGGTTAGGGCTGTATATGTTATTGAAAAGCCACATATTTAATGAGCTATAAAATTCCGGAATTTACGGAAAAATTATACTATCGATGATACGATCAAGTAACAAGTACAGATTTTTTTTTTTTCCTGTGGCGCTGCGGCCCAACGCGGGCTATGGCCTCCTCATTCTTGAGGTTTCTAGATCACGCACAACGACGCATCACAGTCGGTAGGACTCCTCTGGACGAGTAATGAGCTCGTCGCAGAGACATCTACCTGACAACACACAACACGCGCAACAGGCAAACATCCATGCCGCCGTTGGGATTCGAACATACGATCTCAGCAGGCGAGCAGCCGCAGACCTACGCCTTAGACCGCGCAGCTACTGGGACCGGCAACAAGTACAGATAAGTCTACTAAATAACAGGCCTAATGCATCAGGACGATAGACGTCTATGTTTTCTCATTTCAGTGTGCAATTGGCTGAGGTTTTGAAATTTGCCTGTGACACGCTGTTTATTGATCAGTTGTAGTAGTCACAGTGAAAGCACACAGTCTGTGGCTGCCGTTCTTTGTAGTTTGGTCTTTAGAAACGCTAAAAATATGAAGGCTTTTTGCCCGCTTGTGGTGCCGCGGACAGCGGCAGCAGAAGACTGCTTGCACCGAACGCCAGCTGGCCGCTTTTAATGCGCATCGAATGAAGTATTAAACGGCGTGATGATGACTGTAGTTTTTCATTAGCATTTGACTTATACGTGGTATGCTGGCAGACTTGATAAGTGAATGATGGTTTCTGCACGATTATTCGCATTTTGGGAGGGCCGGTGTCGACTACTGGCCCGAAGACTGGCCATCCTTATTGCTCGTTTTTATGGTTTTCTGAATCTTTCAACTAGAGATCGCGGATTATCTTTTAAATAGGTGACGACCACATCCTGCCATATTCTTCCCAGTTGATCACTCACAAATCAGGCTAATCCTGACATTTGACGCTACATAACCTACACAGTTCGGACAACATCCCCCAGTGAAGAAATGATCCGTCCTTCACCAGACGCTTAGGAAGGTTCAGTTACGCCCACTACGTTCGAGACGAGACTTTCCAGTGTCTTCCCGGATCAAAAAAGCATGGTTTTGCGGGACGCGACTTTGAAGTAGTAGTCGGATGAGAAGATGGAGGAGGATGAGAATGAGAAGCAGAAGAGGAAAGAAGAAAAGAGGAAAATGCAAGATAATAAACACACTGTTCGACTATTGCTTTAAATTCGCATCTACATGCCTAAAATCTTTTCTCTTTCCCCAAGAAAACCGCCATCATTCCACAGAAACTGACTAGTTCCTGATCTGAATTTGAAAGAATTAAGAGAAGCATTGGTGAGAAAGTTTACATTTTGTTTTTGCCATTTCAGTAGCTCAGACAATTGTGTTACCCTGAGCACTGCCTTATAAAGGGTCCGGCAGAAAAACCTGACGATTTTAAGGTTACAATAAAATGAAAAGTATACTAACTTTTTATATGAATTTATTACTAAAATTATCTTTATCTCAAAGCATTTTAATTACAATATTAACCTCCTGCATATAGTGTCTGTGAGGTGGTGTCCTTTGTCAGAACATTCCCGCAAGCGTTTCTGGAAGTTGTGCATTACTCGTTGCAGCATGGTGGGACAAATTGCTGCCACTTCGTCCCTGATGTTCTGTTTCAAGTCCATCGTTGTTCCTGGTTTCATTTTGTACACCTTGCTCTTGAGCTATCCGCAGAGTAAGAAGTCGCAGGCGTTGAGATCGTTCGATCTTGCAGGCCATTCAATATTCCCTCTTCGTGAGATCACGCGAGCTGGAAACATCTCGTTGAGGACTCGCATTACAGTCCTCGCAGTGTGAGCCATTGCCCCGTCTTGCTGAAACCAGAGAGTCTCGTTTTCAACACCAAGTCTCTGCAACTCCGGTTCCAGAAATGTGCCAAGCATCTCAGTGTAGCGGGATGAATTTACTGTTACTGCCCTGCCTGCCTCGTCTTCAAAGAAATATGGGCCGATCACCCCAAAAGATGCTACACTACACCACACCAAACAATAACCATCTCAGAATGTAAAGGTTTCTGGTAAATATCGCGAGGGTTCTCGGTTGCCCAGTAGCGACAGTGTTGAGAATTATTGCCGCAAGGATGAAAATTTGCTTCATCCGTGGTTAAGGTCGTCGTTATCCAGAGCGTTCAACAGAACCTCACAGTTTTTCGATTTACAGTGTCTTGATCATTTATTGCTTGAACCATAACCATTTTGTACGAATTGAAATTTAAGTTCTCATGCAATATTCGGCGCACCGTACGATCAGACATTAATGCAATGGCATTTCTGCTTGCTGATCGCCGAGGACTTCTGACAAAAGCCTGACGCACTCATTCGATATTCTCAGGAGTTCTAGAAGGCTCTCTTCCTGGAGATATTCTTTTTGCGGCAGACGCTGTTTCTCTGCAGTTTCTCACCCACAACAGTACAGCATTGCCACTAGGGACACTGTCGTTCCGATTAATATTGAAGTGCCGACGAAATATCTGCTGAGTCACAACACCAGAATCGTTGTTTTAGAAATACGTCTCCACAGCGAAAGCCCGATGCTCTACATATCAGCGCTCCATGGCAACTGAAATGCTTTGAGTCTCGCTAGAAGGGCGCTCAAAGATAAATTCCCAATGCCAAAAGTTCCAATCACAGATTTGTTGCCAAATCGTCAGGTATTTCTGCCGGACCCCTGTACAGTACCAATTTGAATTGGCGGCGACTTAAGGGACGGGATTCGAGCGCATATACTGATATAGAAATAACCCCACTTTAGCCCACTCCAAATCTACCAAAATAAAATGAAGGCTGGATTAAGAAGGATAGATTGTATTATTTTATAATGAAATGTTATGTAGGCTTGTATGCATTTTCACAACGCTAATAAGCCCTGGCGTTTGAAGGAGTGGACGGATTGTCACGCAACGTAACCCAGATAAGTTACCGTGCCATTAGATACTTCATGTTTGCAGTTGCTGTTGCTTAGCATTTAAAGGCTGTTTCTAACATTGAAGCCTACTGCTGCTCTTTACCCCTCTGGCTGTAGAGACCATATCGAAAGATGTTAAAATAGGTCAGGGTTTAAGCCTAAGATAAAATTATAAAATGAAAATACAGCATCAAATTTTTATTTTAAATTTAGAGTAAAGCTACGAACAAATTGGCGTGCCTTGCCTAGTGGTTATTGTAGGAATTTTTTCCGCACAATTTATTTGTGTGCTATATACGAGTCCCTTAGGAAACAGCGACTGTTTTCCTATACAGCATTTACCGATTCGTGTTCTCTGTGAGGTACAAACTAAACCTTTTATATACACGTACAATGTAAATTGATTTTGGTCTGCGAAAGGTAAACATAAGAATCTGATATCTTGTGAAGTGTCATAAATGTGCGAAAAGTGTACAGCTTTTAGTAATGTGACATTTTGCAATGCAAATAGCAACATGCTTCCTTGATTAATGACAGTAACTAGTGAATCATTAGAACTAGTCAGTTACATGAAGTTTATAGAGGTAGAGCGCATTTACAATTTTTATTGTGAATAGTTTTGTGTGTTAAAATTTGCAAATATTACGACGGTGCGAAAGGTCGAGGTTTTGTCTGACAGCTGTCTGGTAGAAGTGGTTTATGTTGTTGCAAATATATACAGACTTAGAACACAATTTATACAATTATTTCCATTGTTGCGTACATTTCGGTATACGGATACACAGCTGCAAGTGTTTGAAGTAAAGGAGGTTGGTAAATGTGTTGCTTCCTGAGCTCACACCGTCAGAAAACATGGATTTTACAGAAATCCTACTGCTTGGCTCCTGTTAATGAAGGCCTACCACAAGACATAACGGAGTCTCCGCCCACTGGCTGTAGAAACAAGGGTCTGGCGGGCCATGTTGAAACGTTCATGAAACCACATCTTGTAAGTGCTGCCGCCTTGCGGGGAACCACTCAACTATTGATCTCATTGCAGTCACGTTCCCCCTGAGTGCAAAATACATGTGTGAACAGAATGTTAAATGGGAATGCATCAAGCTAGTATGAATCGTAGGGTATCTTTTTATTGTTCTGTATTGGCAGTTTTTGTGCCCTCCTTACGTTATTGAATACTTTCTCTAGGTACCTTTGTTTTGGTCAGGGATATTCTTTATAACACATTGTCTCCACTGTAGCCTACAGAAATCGCTTTAAAAAAGTAATATTTTTATGCTGAAGCAAGTAACGACTTAGCGGGCTTTGTGTTCTTTTTTGCGCGTACTTTTTTCTACCATCGTGTTTCTGTTTAAGAAATTATGGCCAACATAGGTTTATAAGAAATTTCAATAACTGCACTTTTTTTTACTGTAACAAAACTTTTTCTTTGTTCTCTTAACTTAGAATTTTTCGACAAACGTGCTTTGTTTCTTCTACGTGCATTCAGCGTGAACAATAGGTGGAATCTGAAAGCCCTTAAAGACTAAGTAATTTTGAATTTTTCCTGAATAAAACTACAAACAAACGAAAAAAAAAACACAATCCCTGAACAGAAAAAAGAAAAGAAGTGAAAACATATAAAGACTAACGCAAGATATTTTAATTAGGAAGATTTAAACAACGAACGGTAGAAAACGGTGAAAGAAGAATCTTATCGACGCAACTGTTATGATGCCCATTGAAAATTCAACGGGAAATCTTCAATTTGTACACGAACTAACTCCATGTGGTTGTAGTCTTTAAGCACACATGCAGGTACTTTCTTTAAAGGGAATCCATTTCTTTGGTATGTTCATTCCTCTCTCTCATTCTTCCTTTCATTTAGGCCTATCAGTGTTTTACCGTTACCTTCTTTCGTGCATTCTCCCGAATTTCATTCCCGTCCCTTTCATTTGCCCTTCATCTCACCATTTCTCTTCCTGTTCATCCCTTCCTCTCCTTGTAATTTGATGTTGGCAACAACTGTGAGCCCTGCCTGCCGGATTACACACACGCGCGCGCGGCTCCTGTGTTGTTTTGACCATGCGACAGTATTAAAGAGTAGGCAAGGTGAGAAAGACAGGTAGTTCAGAGAAATGTCACCTTTCTATGATTACAGAACTGAAGGAATTCCACTGATCCTCGTGATGAAGGGCTGAGGTGTAAAGTTACATTAGACATGTACGGCATGCGAATAAATGTATGGTACAATAGGCGGGTGCTGAGGGATCCTGAATCTGTTGCTTTTAGCATTTGTGTTTTAGCACAGTCTAAAGTGTGAGAAAAGCACTTATTGCCCCAAACATCCCATGTCCATTGTAGGGTGTTATTAGACTGCAGGTGGTAGTCTTCGATGTTGCCAGCAGCTGTACTGTCCTGTTGATTACACTAGTTTTTGAAAGTAAGTATACCTGCTTGTCCATAGTTTTCCATAATTTTTCTTTACTAATCGCTACATATGTTCACGCATCCCCATAGTTAAGCCATTCTTGGAGTCAAACTGCTACATTTATTGTTTAATCCTTTCACTTCTCAATTTCAGCATTTAACTCAAAGAGACACAACAAACATAAATGAATTACAACTAGAAGACAACTCAGCCGATTACTTACATGCTTTTATAATCTTAGATGAACTGGAAAAGGCGTTAAAATTAACAAAAAATGGGAAAACCCCAGGACTAGATAACATTAACGCAGAACTCTACAAGTATGCACCAGAAGAGTTTAAACTGAGGTTACTACAATTTTTAAACAATGTATACAGGGAAAATTGCATTCCAGTGGAATGGGGAAATGCTGTTATAACTCCAGTATTTAAGAAAGGTGACAGAAGGGAACCCAAAAACTACAGAGGAATTAGTATTCTTAACACATGCTATAAGATATACTAAAAAATCCTTAACATGAAACTGCAGGAGTTTTCAGAAGCATTTA
>Ga0123352_10001750_pt1 | contig 29366 bp, 8 predicted proteins | sample TergutLab28metaG_FD_89700 | JGI IMG/M metagenome (GOLD analysis project Ga0123352, IMG submission 89700) | Labiotermes labralis P1 segment gut microbial communities from Petit-Saut dam, French Guiana - Lab288 P1 | ecosystem: Host-associated > Arthropoda: Insects > Digestive system > Gut ... | reverse complement strand
CGCTGACCACGTGACACCCCTCTATCCGCAAAAGTTGGCACTAACTTCGCCGACCGGCGGCGGTCGCTCTGTCGGTATAGTTCGCGTGCGGACTAAGGCCACGGAGTTTAGTTTAGTTTAGTGCATGTTACATTATGTAAAACGAAAGACAATATGTAAAAATCTTCATCGGCAAGGATGTTCGCGTACTTCTCTTACCAGCGACTTAATATTTTATTCATTATAATAATCCAGACCATGATTTTGTGTTTTCAACTGAGTAAGCTCTGTATACAGATAAACTAGGACAACTTGGAAAATTGTATGTAGTCAAACACAACTGTGTCACATGAGGTGTATTTAATGACTATATAATGGACAACTACATGTTTCGGCCTTTACTAAGACAACCTGAAGATAGCCAGTAAAGGCCGAAACATGTAGTTGTCCATTACATAGTCATTAAATACACCTCATGTGACACAGTTGTGTTTGACTACATACAATTTTCCAAGTTTCACACACACAACGGGGATGACACACTTCCTAAATTACGACAATTTTTGTGAACTGCGCTGACTCCGAAAATCCACTAAGCTGGGCAAACCACCTCTTCTACAGCTATGGAAAATGCAAAGGGACTTCATCCTGGTACCAATGAAGCCCGGTCTCCGGAACATAGCAACTTGAATTTTACTAAAAGAGGTGCCTGTTTATGGCCAGGGACACAGTTGTTTCCTTCTCAAAAGCGTTTATTAGCTAAGATATTAAAGAAATAATAACGTTAAGCAGGTCTTACGTAATTAAAGAGAAAGTCTGGGAATAAGGATTCCGAAGGCTCCACAAACTCTGTCGCAATACTTGAATTCCTTTACAATACTGGGCACCTTACGAAATTAATTTTATTATACGTTTGGTGTTTTTCTTAGGACTCCTTCAGAAGGGCAGAAAAGTCGAAATAGTGCGTTTATACGTTTTTATCTAGACTATGCTTGACGAACATACATAAATACTGTAGTGCAACTAATTAGAGCAGTCTCTACGCTGAGAAACAGCCTACACTACGCTATGGATTTCTTACTTCTTACTAGAGATGAATATCAATGCAACTGCTATTGATAAAGTGCGTAATGTAATTTAAAGGATGTTGTGCGTTGTTTGTTTCGACTGGGTTTCAGGCAATGTAAGGCTTGACGAAATTATTTAGTGGAGCTCTAAGCCAGCTGTTCGATTTTATAATTTTCTCATTTTTAGACGCGTTAAAAAATTGCGAAAAGAGACTATTAGTTTTGTCACGGCTGTTCGTTCTTCTGTCCGTCTGTCCGCATGGAGCAACTCGCTTCCACTGGACGGAATTTCATGAAATATGATCTTTGAATATTTCTGAAAACTTGTCGAGAATATTCAAGTTTCGTTGAAATATAATAAGGATAAATGGTATTTGTCATGAAGACCTATGTACATTGCTGATACGTCGCTCAGTTGTTCTCAGGATAAAAAAATGTTGCAGACACAATTTGTAGAGAATATATTTATAGCCCTTTTTTTTTTAAATTTTCCCCTTATGGCAAAATGTGGGAAAGTATTACAGAGCCGGGCCGGCTACAGAAGTCAATATGGCATATGCGCGTTGCATACTGGATAAATAAGGCTACGAATACAAATTCAGAAAATGTAATAATTTTGCTGTTCTGCTGCAGAAATTTTTGCAAGAACGCGCCTCAGATTTACGTTATACACTTAGTGCTATTGTCCATATATTATACTGGTATAAGTGACAATTTTTAATTAACAGAAAACAAAATAGTCTCTGGTTTCAGTCAAACACAACAGTATGTATTTATACGATATTATCTTGACATCATGGCTAGGTCAATTGAACATTATCAGGCCATCTTGACAAAACCCATAATAACGTACATGTAGTGGAAATAATATTTAAGTAATATGGGATCCAGTAAAATTTACAATAGTATTCAAATAATATAAAATTACTGGTTTTAGCCTGTGAAATATAAAGGTTGTGTGTGATATTACACAACTGTCGAAGCTGAAACGAAATTAAAATAAAAATTTTATACATTTACAATATTATAATTTAAGCTGATAGTTTTAAAAACATTACTATCTTAAATTTTAAATCTTCTAAAAATAAAACCTGTCATTTTATACTACTTTATACACTTTTGTAAGGTTCATGTGTTCCCATAGTAGGTAAATATTATTTAAATTACATATACCTTATTCTGGGTTTTGTAAATATGGCCTTATGATTTTCAATTGACCCAAAGCTGTGTCAAATTAGTATAAAATAAATATATCTTGTAGCGTTTGACTGAAACCAGAGACTATTTTGTTTCTTTTAGTTGATAACACAAAGGGGTGTCCTATGAAAAAAAAATCGAATAATTTTAAGAAGCCTCTAAGGATTTCAATGGGTCATTCATAACATGCACCAATATTTTGACGTTTTGCTGACCGTGCATCTCAGTATATTTATCTCAGTAATTAACCAACTTGTTGCACAAAATTTTTGTTTTACAATAATTTTATTTCATGCCTCTACATGTTTCGAGCACATGTGCTCATCATCAGGAGGTCAAAATTACATTACACGGCCTCTGGTATCAATTTTGACCTCCTGATGATAAGTACATATGCTCGAAACATGTAGAGGCATGAAATAAAATCATTTTAAAACAAAACTCCTTTGCATCAAATTGGTTAATTACTGAGATAAATGCACCAATAGTTTCGTATTTATTTTATTCTACTAAGAATATGCCTTCCTTGATTCCTTCTTATTTTGTTTTTCGTGATCAGTTTATCATCACGGCTACCGGCCAATTGCAAAGATGTTTTTTGAAGTTCCAACATTATCTCCTGAAATATACGGTGAGAGTAGGCTTAACTTACATTAGGACACTCCCTTTACTTTCATACTAATTCAATAACTGCCCTAAATTTCAAAGCTTCTAAGTCTTAAATGACTGCAAAAATCATTACACTAACCACATAGAGAAAATATTTTAGGCTACAAACGTTTAGCAGAGGCAGTAGTCAACTTCATATTCCGTAAGCAGTTTTATTATTCAATGATAAATCAAAGTCGTGGCTAGTCCATTAGTGTTGTGTTTTCCCGCAGCAAGTACAGTAAGTTTCTTACAGTTGTCTTAAAAAAACAGATGCTGAATGTGACTGCATTTGGTAGATTTCTTTGTGACATATACCCGCAATGACTGAGGTATTGACTGCATATACCAATCTTGACAATCTATATGTGGTATGAGAATGAAACCCTACTTTTCAAAAATAAAGCAGGAATATCAACAAAAGAAATTGAGAGTAGGTGGTAAACAATGAATAAATTTGTAAATGAACTATTTGGTATTAATTTTAACAGTGTTTATGATATTTTCCACTCTCTTAGTTTCACCAAACGCAACCTTGATTTTCATGGTGCAACAGCCCCCATTAAATCTCGACCTCCTCGTTATCGTTGCTTCGCGATCACACTCAGACACACCACAGTCGGTAGGACTCCTGTGGAAAGGTGATCAGCCCAACGTATCTGACAACACACAGCACTGACAAGAGCCGTACATCCAAACCAGCGGCGGGATACAAACCCACAATCCCAGAAAGCAAGCGGCCGCAGAACCAGGCCTTAGACCACGCGGCCACTGAGATCGAACATTAATCCAAACTACGTCTCGGAAAATTGTGGGTTTGACAGAACTTAGATCATTGACAAGGTCCAGAAGGTTAAATATGTTAATGAAAATATGCATGTATCAGAATTAGTTACAGTTGTGGCAATTGACATTATATTATTCTAATACACCTACCGTGAGGCTTTTTTTATTTTGTACTATGACGAACAACCATGTAGGAGTGTGATAATTGGTGAAATAATTGTGCATTTTTTGTTCATAGTACAAAATTAAAAAATACTTTATATTCTTATATGTTATCTCAATTGATTCCCTATCATGTCAAAAAGTAGGATTTTTTGTGTTTCGGAACATAGGGCGTTATTTAGAAAAATATAATCAGCCCCAAATCAACACATGTGAAACACATTACGCTCATCCAAAGTGCTGTCGGCTTCCGTTGTTATTTTACAGTCTTCAGGAGCACGTGCTTCATTCAGACTTAATCCCAATGCAGATCAGTCTTCCCCTGAACATTATTATATACAAATAACACTTCTTCTGCTCACATACCGAAATTCTGCTTTCGCTTCTAGATTTCATGGACCGGCAATGGCTTAGCAGCACGCAATATGTATTTAGTAGCAATCTAGGTTTAAAAGAATATGGGTTAGGAGAGTAAACTTTTATAGATATGTAGAAGATATTTGGTTGTGTAAACTGGACCAAACTAATGTATATCCTAAAGGAAAATGTTATCGACTGACGGGAAAGAACATGGTTGAACAAAAACTGCACACAGAGCTGAACGTTAAAATACGACTGGACATGGGGAGGGGGGGGGACAATGGGTGTGAAGGTTGGAAGAGGAATTAGACATGGATGATGTTCGTCACCGATTCTATTTAACTTATTCAACTAACCTTACCAAGAAAGCTCTGGAAGGATTTGGTGACTTCAGAATAAGAATAAATGTAAATGGCACTGTGAAATGAACAGACGGAAGTCTGTGACTCGCTAAGTAAGAACGATACTGGTAGGACATGTTTGAGGGACCAAATTAAGTTCGACGACGCTATGAAATGGAAATGAATGTGGAGGGGAGGAGAGAATGGTAAGGAGAATCTCAAGGTATCCATCCCCAGTACAAATTATGTTACCGATCTTTCAGGGTTCAAAACCTTAAATGGATATGTGATTCAGGCTCAAACCCTGAACGGGTTTCCTTGAGTTTAATTACTTTCGGCTGTGCATAACATAACTAAGGAAAACAGCAGGAGTGTGTGAGTGTAGTTAAGGCATTCAAAAGCTTGAGCCTGAGCAGAATATCCCCCAGCTGTCAAATTGTTAGGAGTTTTGCAGCTGGCTGTTTCTGAGTGAAAACCAAGACTTTGACACTGCTTAGGACATAATTCATTCAGTAGGAAGTGTCAGTGGGCAACACCCTAACTGTTCGTTTATCATCCGTTTGGAGTCTACTGACTTGAATTAGCGCAGCCAAAGAGGCTTGCCTTTCCAAAAAGTTAAATTCGGCCAATGGGGTTTCTCTAAATTTGGATCTGAGCCAATAGTATCATTTTAGTACATGTGGGGGTATTTGGTTTGTAAGATTTAAAAGGTATAATCGACAGGAGACACTCCGTCTTGACAGTTCGATCAGCGCGAATGCAAAGTTTAGGTGCTCAGTTAAAATTGGACAATTTACGACAACATTTCGATTAGAAAGTGGTACATGTGACATCAATGTAAAGGAAGCTAAATTTCGAGTTTAACGAACACACAGTCAACTTAAAATTCTAATATTTGTACTATTACGTAAACAAAGTGATAGTCAACTGTATGTATTCCAAATGTCTTGGTCATGCATATTAACATTTTACTATTGCACATGATTGTTGTACAAAAATAAATGTGAATCGCTCATCAGTGCTGTGAACTAAAGTGAAATGCTACAAATAAATTTAAAAAAAAGACCAGAAATGCACATGTGTACGTGTGTCGGCCAGTAGTCGTCGATCGCCGGCCTTGTAGTGACCTTCCGTGTAAATTACCCTAATGTAAGAACTTGAGATCCCCTGAGAAACAGACAGTAAGCTACACAAAGACGCACCCGTGTTGAAGAGGATGATAGCAATTATGATAGAACAAAAACTACTGGAAAATGTGGAATATTTCAAATATTTACGTAGCGTGGTGACAAATGATTCAAAATGTTCACCTGAAATTAAAACCGAGATTGTCATGAAAAAAGCGGCATTCAAAAAGAAGAGACTTTTCACTAAGAAATTAGCCTTAATTTTAAGGAAGAAACTACCGAATTACTACAACTGGAGCATAGTTTTGTGTAGCGCTGAATGTTGGACATTTCGAAGTAGATCAGGAAATAAACAGTTTTGAATGTAGTGCTGGAGAAGGAAGGAGAAGATCAGTTGGACCGATCGTGTGAGGAAGACAGAAGTATTACGTGGAGTCAAGTTGGAGAGAAATATTCTCCATACAATAAAAAGTAGGAAGATTATCTGGAATGATCATATCTTGTGTAGGAACTGGCTTCCTAAAGACGTTATTGAAGGAAACAGACGGAATTATAATAGTGACCGGAAGACACTGATGACCCTAAGGAAACGAGAGGATTCTGAAAATTGAAAGAAGCAGCACTAACTTTCATTGTGTAGAGACTATGCTTTTTAAGTGGCTATAGAACTGTCGTAAGACTTTACGGAATGGATGATGAATGAATGACTAAATAAACAACAAATAAAGGTCTAATATATGCAGCCACACCACCATCATATTAACCACTCATCGATGTAATTTAATGGACTATTTCAACTGTAAATTTGAGGAGCACGAAGTAATGCGCTCCCTGATGATGGTGTAACCGTAACACCGAAATATGTCGGAGCTGTTTTAATGTAAATTTTAATGATAAATTTAATATTGATTTTTAAGACAACTCGCTAGTGCATCAGTTGGTGAATAAATGAAACTTTGTTAATATAAAGACGCACGGTACGAATGTAAAAATTAGGCGAGTTATAGTTTATTTCACTGCTCCTAAAACAGGCATAATTTTGTGGCGGAAATGAAAAAATAATTACTAGAAAATATCTAAAAACTGACAACAAATAACCTATTTTGTGGTAGTATCCGGGTGTTTGCTATAAAGATTTAGAAAAACAAAGAAATTATGAGTCAGGACAGCCTGTATACCTAACGAAATTCGAGCGAAAATTTTCCCAAACCAGAAGCTGGAAACGTATCCACTACATCTCTCGACCAAACAATATTTTCCCAATATTTTTTTACACTGCTGTAAAGTTGTGATTACATGCGATGTGGCAGTTAATTCAAAAAGTGCTCTGAACTCAGTGAATTGGATGTCTTTACTTCAACACCCTTAGGAGTGGATCTTATGTCATCATCTTTCATACTGCATTACATGACGGAAGCACTTCGCTTGCGATGACTGATGATGTTTTATTTATTCACTCGGAGCGTTTGCAAGACTTGCCATGTTATCATCTGCTGGAATCGATCTGGTACTGCTGTGGCGAGTTTAGTATTCGCGAGGAATGAGCTCGGTCAGATTTCCCCGGAGAGGCTCCCCTGTGCCCCTCTTCTACCCTAGCTGATAACGGATTACCATAATTCCGTTCTGGCAACTCAAAGCAGCACACGGCGAAATGCCTCTCTGTCCTACCTTCAAATTTCATTTTAAAATATTTCATCGTCATAGAATCAGGAATCAGAATCTAGAATGCTTAATAACGGCAGGTCTAAGTATGCAGTGTTACATATTTTAATAACACTGACGCAGAAGTGCAAGATGCAAAACTAAATCAATCTAAGGGATAGATGTTGCACTGTACCAACATTCATTTACTGTTTCGTGCCCTTTCAATGAAATCATAGCACATTCTTCGTTACAGAATGCGTGTCTCTTCCACAGACTTGTGAATCAGGAAAGCGGTTGTCAAGGTACTAGTATAAACTGTTTTATTTGGCGAGTGTAAAGTCATGTTGGTGATTATTTTGTTAAAATCACCAAGCACGGATGACTTACACATTTGAGAGACTTTTGTGCAAAACATATCAGTCGTCATTTAACAATTAAAAGTAAAGTGTAAATTTGGCAAAAAATCTCATTAATTTTTTAAACCAAGTTGCACCACCACAGTTAACACTAAATACTTCGCATTTTTATAAATATAGCACAGCAATGTGTTCATTACAATTCTGACAAAAGCAACTGTTGTTCTCCTAAAAAACACGCAACTTTTTTTTTTTTGCCGAAGGAGAGCAAACTATTTTCTGTATGTGGTGTGAACTGAATATTTGTGTGTAAATTATTTAATTGAATCTTCTAAAACTTAAGTAAAAACTGAATACTTAGTTGAGGATTAATGCACTGTCTTCTAACACAAAAGTCAGAAGAGGGAGAGTTTGCGTTTTCCATGTGGGTTCTACACATGTTATAAATGTTAAAAATATATGTCGCAATATTCGCATGAAAGCAGTAAACGAAACGTAATGTGACCTAGGTGTTATTTAGTTTGATAAAGCCTGAGGACCGTTTATCAAAGAGTTTAAATTTACGAACCTTGGTTTCTGCTTCCCTACGTTTTGTGCAGAATACTGTCAGACAGTGACCGGTTGTGCATAAATTTACCTAAAGTACATGTGTGTGGCATTATCATGGAGATATTGCCCTCAGTTTGCTGCCAAACATTTGTAGTTCATCACCACCAAACTGCACCTTTCCCAACAGAATTCACGCCATTACACACACGGCCACCAAATCGTTAATCTCCTGCTGTGCAAAATAATAAAACATTTTATACTGTGTGAAATTCTGAAATTCTAAGAATTTAAAATTTTTGTACCTTATTTAATGTGCGTGTTGTTGTGCTTGTGCGTGCATGTGTGTGTGTGTGTGTGTGTGTGTGTGTGTGCTTGTGTGTGTGTTGTCCCCGTTCACAATTTTACTAATTTACAAATATTCACTAAACTTTGTATCGACTTACACATTGCTGTGTCAAGAAAATTTAAGGTAACACCCCAGCATTTTCCTACGGCAGAGAACTCCAGAAGGGAAATCATATTAAGTTGGAGAACAGGAGAGTCACATGTGGATTCAGGGCGAGCATCTCTCAAATCCGACAAATTTTAGTTATTTAATGGTAAGAATAATAAGTAACAAACAAATAATTTACTCATTTTTAGTCTTATTATTTTAATATAAAATTTGCAGCGTAATTAAATTTCCAGTGACTATAGTGATAACTGTACAGCCTTTGTTCATAAGGACCTTACAGTTTGAAATTTCTTGTACATGAACTAACGTACAGGCGTGCGTCTGTTCCTTTGCGCGTTAATGGAAGCTTCGTATTAATTACTGTATTTGTTACAGTTTTGTAGTCTACCTGTCTCTTTGAAAACTTGAGGATGTGAGAACATAAATGTCTTTAAATTTACTGCGAAACTTTCGGCCCTCTTAAAGCTGTTTTTAGGATCCTGGACTTTTGTTTGAGAGATATAATGTTATAATCTCGTCTGGTTGCTGAGTGAGTTTTCTTGTCATTTTGATTCATTTCTGGAGGCAAATATCGCTATAATATCTCCAGTCAAGTCAAACCTATCCTATTCCAAATATTTCCTAAATATTTAGGAAATTACTGCTCTCCATTCAACGTTATAGTGTGTTTAATTTGAGAATAAATAGGCAAACAATTCAATAAGTAACTAAATACTTATTTTTAAAAGTAATTGTTAATCATAATTCAACACATAACAGTAATCAACTCTGATATTTGGAAAGAAAGATAAGTCAGAAAGAAACATCGCTTGGGAGCAAAGGAATAAAAATTTAACTAGTGCTCAAAATTGAAACAAACTCATGTGTGGGAAGCTCGACCTTAGATCGCTTGTAACATAGATCGTTAATTCGAACTCCTGTTGAGACAATCATTACGTCTGTGTTCTTCCCCTTTGCGACGACGTACAAAATATTGAAAATAAACACGCTTCCAAATAAATTCTCAACCAAAAAACATCAAAGTTCATTACTGAGGACAGACTACAAAGGCATAACGGATTGTGAAATTAAAAAAAAAGTATCCATTTCCACCTGTTCCCTTACAGCGGATCCAATGTCGAATGGAGCTTCTGTGTTCTTCATTATCGAAAGCCCACTTGTCGTTCGTTATTGTTGGCAGTACGCTCTATAAGAACTGGTGTCTATATCCTTCCATTACGTGTTACGGCTGCAAGGGATGGGCACTCAATGTATATTGCCACTTACGTGTGAGTGATGTAGATAAACACTGCACGTCACTTATATGATATTTTCCGTTCTGTCCGTAGTTTGCTGCTTCTCGAGGTATATAAAAAGCTTATAACCTATAAGGTCACACGTACGGAAGCAAGGACATTTCAGACGATGTAGTTACTAGGCTACTCACTGGAAAGAAGAGGAATCGAAATTAGATTCCAAACAGGAGCAAGTGATGTTTTCTTCGCCAGATCGCTCTTAACCCACTACGCAATGGGTAATGCAGATTCTTCCGGAAAAGAAGCGACTGTAGCTTTACGTCTACTTCACAGGTCAGAAATCAATGGAGTGTTCTTTCATCCCTTCACACTTATTAACAGCGTGATGCTTAATTAGTCGTACGTACAATGGTAACTGCCTTGATTTATACATTTATTAAACAAATGGTTAAAAGAATAGATTGAACAGAAGTTCTCTAAAGATTTCTTCTTCCCTCCAACGTGGCCTGAAGGCCACGTTGGAGGGAAGTAGCTGTACCACTATTATGACCTATACTGGAGGCTGCGGTTACAGTTTTTAGTACTCCTGATGATGGGTGCTGTGACACCACAAACATGTAAAGTGACTTTGCAGTGAATAAATATCTGCATGCTCTTGCATCTGGTTGGATTTTTATTAACACTGAATTACGATGCACGGAACCATGAGTTTCAAATTTCGTATAAAATTTATACTCAAATATAATCTTGTAAAAAAAGACTGATTGTTAGATACCGACGTTGTGGAGGAGCTTACTGGTTTATTTTTTTTTACAAGTGTAATATCTGTGCACTATTTTGTGTTATATGTACAACATATGCTAGATTGAATTTGTTTCCCTGTGCAAACTAGGATTCGTAACGGTTGCTCTGCCTTAAACTGGAATTGCTCAATAATATTTTATGACAATGTGACTGAAAAACAGAAATGTGTAAGGACGCTTTTTGGAAGTCTTGTGTATTAAGTCTACAAGAATTTGTGAAAAGATAAATGGGTTCCATTGAAACATCTGATTATGGAAATACGACTACAGAAGCGAAGATTTTTTGTGGATTACTATAGTTGAAAGTTAGAAACAGCCAGTTTTGCGAACGTTTGCTGCAATGAATTAAAAAAAATCTTATTGAAATTTTACCTTTTACATGGGTAACAGTAAACTAGGCATCTTAACGGATCAAAATGACAGTACGTTTGAACTGCGTAACAAATTGTGGCATATTGCTCAATGTCGAACCATGAAAGAATATGTCACCTGTTTAAGCACACAGAATTCTAACAGAAAAATAGACGTGGCTTCAACACACGATGTTCGTTTTTGACTTAGTGAAGAGACCTTGAGATAGTACATATTTTTAAAAATAATAAGAATCTAACGTAGACCCTGCCAGCAAAATTCTGAGTTTTTGTAACAAGCCTTGTAGTGCACACTCCTATTAATTTACAGACGTGCTTGCTTTAAAAACTAATGATTCCACTTATTTTATTGAGTCCGAAAAGAAAAATCTGTTTTTTTTGGCTCCCTTATTTTCATTGCCTACCCAGTAGGAGTTAATTATTAAAATTATTTCAGCCGTCCAAAACCAAAACAACGAAAAATATGCTGTAACTCAGTTTCTCAGAAATTTCGTGATAAAATATAAAGCTTTAAAAACAAGTAATAATACAAATGTTTAGGTTTATTTACATGTGCTACTTTAGTTCAAAAAAATAATTGCGCTCCCTCACGAGAACACAGAAACACGAACGTGCAAATAAGTTACTTAGAACCTTTAAAAGTTAAAACCTCTCTAGTATTAGTAGAGTACTCCAAGACGTACCCTTGGGTCTGCGAAATTAAGTCAAGAACACAAGGCAAGCTACATCTTCCGAAAGAGATGTGTAAGCTTCTTATCACCTCCACAAAGTCTGCGAAAAAAAATTTTTCTCTAAAAATAATTACTACAAATAAAAGTTGAGGAAAAGCTTTTGAAAAGAAACCTGCTGTAAAGTCTGTACATGTAAATGCTTCTTTTGTACATTCTCTATAGCGAATGGTCTAAAACATGGTGAGGATTTTTCACCCTCTGTTCTTCATTCAGCTTTACATTAGTACATTAACTCGAGTTCGCTGTATTCAAAAGCTTTTCAAATATAATGAACTACTACACATCCCTTTCTCTTTTAGAAATACGAGTTCATCACACGAGCAAACAAATAAAAGTAAAGCGAACTCTGTATCTAATCAGAATTCAATGAAGTCGCATGAAGGTCTCGAAGTGAAATCTCGCCCGCATCGTACCGTACAACTAGATGTGACTGTGATCAGCCTATCAGTTCTGAAGACTTTCACAAAAGAACAGGCTCTTTGTAGAAATCGCTGGACAATAACCACAGATGTAGTAGTAAAATGTTTTCACATTTCATAGGTAACTTCAGAGTTGAAAAAATCGGATTGACTAAAAGAAGCGTTCGCCTGTGTTTCATTATTTCCAGATAAACTGAAAAAAGAAATGGACAGTTGCTTTAAAATACAGAACTTTACGAAGTGCTAAAATTTTGTGATATTAAGTGGAATATCAATGCACAATTGCAGAAATCACTCGGAGGATTAATTGATATTAAGAAGAATGCATAACAAGGATCTTTGCATGTTTATTCTTAGTCTTGTTTTGTTTCACGTAACTGAAACAACGCCGGTATATCACAGGTGATCGATATTAACGAGGCAGAAAAAGTATGTACATTGTGACACAATGGTGCCTTCGGAACTTTTCATACTGAGGTGCCCACCTAATTCGTCTTGTCTGAATACTTTGGTTTCCACTCATACAAAATGCTCTGTTATGTTTTTTGTATCCTCTACCTAAGATAAACACACTTGTATTAGGAGTAAGAGGGAATATCGGCGACATTTTAATTAGTGTCACAGCCTCGCTTGTGAAAGCACGATGCACCACTGACAGAGTAATGAATTCAAGGTTTACAACCAACTGAAATAATTCCGTATTCGTTTCCTAGAACCATTGTGGAGATTAATGAAATTAAACACACTTAAAGCGGTCTGGTTTGTACTCTTATATAAATTGCACTGGATAACAAAATAATTTTTTATTTTTTGTTACACGAACTAAAGTAGGTTATCCCAATATCATGTCTGCGCCGAATTCAAATATGTTGATAGTTTCTTTCTGTTAGGCAGTGATTTTAAGAGACGCGTAGTAGTAGTTTGAAGAAAATCATTATTTAACTTACATTACAGAGAATACATACTTTACCTAAAGTGTAACAATGGATAAATTGCTGATATATTTTTCCCTTGGAACATCCCTTCTAAGTAACCAACAATAATCAACCAACATACGCTTTTCCACGGTGGAAATATATTGGTGCAATTGCTATCCTTGTTCATCGCTCACTGTTCCTAGATTTTTTGGGAATACGTCTAAGCGAGAGTCTAAGAAATGCAATTTTAAAGACATATTACACCCCATTAGACACCATATAACCATAGTTTTCTGCCTTATGAAATTCCCCCAAAATTGGTAGTGATGTATATGAAAGATTTCCATGCTGCTTTTTCCACTTCACTTAGCTGATGCTCAAATTTTAATTTCTTTATTAACTGTCGTTTTTGTGGTCCAACATATAACCCTTCTTTGGTTAGCATTAATTATCTGGGAAAACTTATTTTTTTTAATGTATAAATCCAGAGTTTTTTTATGTTATCCGTGACGACATTTATATGAGTCCGATTTTGACGAACAAAAGAGGTAAATAAACTTTTGGGGGTTGTTTAATAGAGTATTTAAACGAGTCTCATTCAGACCACTGTTTTTGGACGTAATGATGTTTCTTGCCCTACTACCCACACACAAAGAAATCAACGAACTTTGTGTAGCCAGGCTGCAAACCAAAGAAAGCAGCAATAAACTTTAAATTCCCACTTATATTCTAAATATGTTTTTCATGCTGGATCTTTTCCAAAAGTGGTTCCATATTTTCATAGGACTCTTTCATGCTAGTGGCGTGGGCTAAGGATACAGATGGAAATTTAATCCCGTTATGTAGAAGAACGGATTTTAGGCCAACGTTTGAAGCGTCAGTAAACAAAGGTCAGTCAGGTGGAATATGTTGTTGCCAAAGACACACTATAACAGAGCGAACATAATTATAAAGCACCAGATCGTTTCCTTGATAGAAAAATTCTTTGAATTAATTTTGAAGATTTTTATTGAAACATATTTCAATATCATGATGCAGAATATTCCACCGTTGTAGTCTTGAACCTAAAATATCAGCTTGTTTTTCAGACAAATACAAATCAAGGACAAGGTCGTTAAGATCTTCTTGTCTCATTAAATGGGGTACAGATGAGGAAAAGCTTGCTTCAATGTCCGATTGCAATCAATATTGTCCCCTTTTTCCTGTTCGTTATCTTTACCAGAAACATGAATTATCGTCGCTAAATTTCTTTTGGGTTTGGTGCAGGCAACTTTTCACTGTGTGGGAAAGGGCTTATTGCAGATAGCCAATCCGGATATTTCACTGTGTTTGGATTTGGAGATGACCTTGTTATGTTTGTAAACCACAAGTAACAAAACTTGATAAGACTCTTAGTTCCTTCCAAACCACGCGAACGGCGAAAGGCATTTTGTGCGAACTATTTACCGAACCTGGGCCAAACCCCACACACAGTCCATAACGAATATGAGGGGTTGAACTTTTATCTTTGTCATCCGATTTATCCTCAAAATAAAACTCATAACATTTCTTAATGAATGGGGTAAAATTTCGTCTGTGAATTTTGAAGGTCAGTTCACAACATACGTAACGAAAGGATGACAGGATGATTTAAATACTTCTTTGGCGTGATAAAATTATAACAAACATAACTTTTTCTACAAAATATTTCACTACAAGGACACACAACAATTGCAACTTATCACAACGCAGTCCGGCACACCACTAGCAGTGCAGTGTTCCTCAAACAGAACTAGCTACTAGTTTTATGCCCAGTGTGTCAGTACAACATCTGAGCTTGCACAGTCTGACTGTTTGTGACTGAGTTCACATGCCTACTGTTTTTTCATGATTACGTTTTCATCGTCACACTTTGTTTAAAATACAATAAAGTGCTTCAGCCATATTTAAAACTTACTGGTAGAGTAAAAAAGAAAAATAAATTTGCTAAAATGGCATTGTGAAAATCTTTGCCACAAAATTAATGTAAGTGACAAGAGCAATTACATTAAAATATTTGGATTCAGCGGAGAAGAATATGTAAGAAACACAAATTAGTTTTCATGTGACAAAAATTAGGTTTACCAGTTTCATGCTTAATTCTGATACATTAGAGACGTCTCTTCAATTTGTTGTGAAAGTGGTGCTGTTAGTGCTAGGTTTAATTTGATCCTAATTGAAGACGGGGCTAAGAATATTTTGTGACACGAGTCATTGTATTTTTTGCTGCAAAAGAGGAATTTTGAATCGTATATGACAGAAATGCAAATGATGAAGAATTTCATTACATATAATTGCTAATTTATGGTCTTGAAGATTATGTGCCAAGTAGTACTTTCGCACCCTCAACCCATTACACACGTATCTTAACATCCTGTAATAAGGTGGACAGACATGTTGCCAGATGCTATTAGTTTAGTAGCCATGAATACTCGAAGAGTTTAGACTAATTGCCGTCATTTTGGTCCATATTATGGGTGTACTTCCAAATATCAAGTGCTTTTCTTTACAGTAGTTTGGCCAATTTGGTTCTGTTTGACATCAAACACATCAATACTGTAAACTGTTTGCTGTCAACCGCTGCTTGCCGAAGGTTTCGTTCATCGCCTGCCCTCTGCCCTTTTCACCATCATGACAATATTCACACTGTTTGGAATGTGGATTTGATGTACATGCGGATGGCCTCCAAGAGGGCTGAACACGAGTCCTCAGAGGCTCCTCCTTTGGAGACTGTTTCCCCTGGCCGGATTCACTGCGGTTTAATAGGAAATTCTATGCACAACACCACCAATTATTCTGTGAATTCACAAATCCACTGACTGAAAAGAAGAACATTTCCACAGCTAAATGGATGGAGTGATAGCTCGATTTAAGGAACATGCACCCTCTGTGGGTACCAGTTCACAAAAATACATTTTTGTGCAAGATCGGTTTTCGTGGAAGAGAGTTGTAAGCGGATATCAATACTGCAGTTGTATTGTATTTTCTGATGTTGTTAAGTCACGCTGAAATTTTGTTTGAAGATGACTTCAAACTGGCTAATTTTCTTATATATTTTTCCCGGTTTTCACGTGTCTTCTGAATGTTCTTTTATCTTTAAAAGAAAGCACGTGCCCCGAAAACTTTTCACTTATTTATAATTTTTTCCCTGTTTAAAAGTGGCCTTCCGGAATATTTCGTCTGAATCTGTGCAAATATTTTTACTAAGTTCATTACCATACATTACCTTTCACAAAACTACATTGTGACTACAGATGAGTCACATAGAACTTTCCAGCTGTTGCAAAATTATTTTTAAAAGAGCCTCGAGTCCTGGCTTGGTTTATGGCATAAGCTAACCTAAGGGAACTAACAGTCAAGTGGGGTCACCAAAGATAAGAGTGACTGTTGAAAACTCTGTCAGGGACGCACGAATCGTGATATATTTCATAAGGGAGTATGAAATGTGTTTTGTTTATTCTTTGCACAAAGTGCGCGTAGCAAATAAGGTGGAGATCGTAAAGATGCATCTGCCTGTTTACTTCAAATTCTAAAACCCGAATAGTTTTAGGTGAAACCTTTCATTGTTGATGAATAAGAAAATATATTTAATTTTAGTTTGTATAAATCTAAACATCATATAATTTTACACGAAACTCGAACTTAAACTTAACAGTTTCTTCACATGTCTCAACACACACGGTATTAGTAGAGACTACTATAAAATGTAGACAACATGCATCAGTTTTAAATGTGGTTTGCACTAATTAACTACGAGGAAAACACTTCATTACCTCATGTAGTGTTGCATCTAGTGAGTTCCATACCACCAAAGAATTAAAACCTGTAAATATTTTGCCAAATTTGAAGTGTCCATCGCAAGGAACGTAACTATTGCTGTCTTATGGAATCGCAGGCCGTGTAGTCTAAGTGCTGTGAATCAAGGCTGGGTGAGGTATCATAATAAATGCAGCAGGTTTCGCTGAAACGTCTGTAAACATCTAACAGACCAAATCATCAGAGTTCAGAATACAATATGATTCGTAACCCTGTGTCTGGAAATAATTTATATCACGAATTGCATAAGATTTTCAAACCTTATTGAATTTAAAAATGAAGAGAATTTTAAAATTATCCCATACTCGACAAACAGCACAAGAACAGAGAGCATACGAACTAGAATTAAAGGATCATTATTAAACACTGAGAGTGCTGCTGCACAAATGAAGGAAAATAAATTATAATTTTAGAGGGTTTTGTATTTGCAATTAAAAATTTCTTCAAACAACGTCTTACTGGATACAAAAATTAAAATTCGTTTTAGACAAATGTAGATTTTCAGGAACGGAATTAACACACATTTATCGAACAAGTTTTAAAAACATTTAAATATTTTCTGGACACGTACCACGATTTCAATCACAAGAGCTCCATAAAACGCGATTGTGTTAAAGGGTATATGAAATATTTTTTTTCAGATGAAATTGCCACTGCCTACGCAATAATATTCTGTATTTTTTAAGGTAACTGGTGAAAATTCAGAGAAAAATACAGTTTCATCTTCTATTCTAAAGGACAATGGCAACCATTTTCTGAGAATCATCAGAAATCACATATCCACCTGTACTTTCCCATCACACATAAAACTACGTTTTTATTCTTCACTTTCACAGAACCTAACATCTCAATGTTATTTTCTTCATACGGGAGATTTTTTGTGACAGCTTAGAGTATCGAAATGTGCGCGGATTAGCCTGGCCTAATTTCCTACTATCGTTTATCAGCTTTTCGATATTCATTTCTGAGCGTGTGTTTAATATGGTTAAATTATTAATTTAAATTCTATTTTATAACCGTACATGATAAATTTATCCTATGATTCGAAGTTAATTAACCTCTATAATTGACTCAATATTTTACACCAAATTAGGCGCCAAGAAACCGTTTTATGAATCCTAAAGGAAGAGGTAAATAAGATAAAATATTCCTCGGAGAAAGAAACGCATGAAATGCGAGAGTGCAAACAGATCTTGGGAAGAGAAGATAACTTATACAGAAGTATTTATAGGACGGGAGCAAAATTTTCATCAGATTGGCACTGTTCCTTCATAATTAGGGAGAAGAAAATAAGAGTAATTTACTTAATTATGCATGCAAAGTTAGTGGAAAGTGACTTGTTTGAAGAAAAACGATTTTATAAAAGATAATTGTCTACTTAAATACGACAAATGGACATTTGCATTTTACTGATAGCTCCACATGCGCATGTAGAGTTGTCTGTCATAGTAAGAACATATGTTGAAGATTTTGAAATAATCCTAGAGAATGTTTTGATCATTCAGAATGTAAGGCTAAGATTCTGGAGAACAGCGTGTAACGAGAAGCTTCGCAATTTTTACCCACTGCAATTTATTATTAAATAAGTAAAGAAAATCCGTGCAACACTTGTCTTCTTGCAAAACTACTAGTAGCTCACCTATTCAGTACGTTATAATATCTTTTACCTGGATCCATGGTTTCACTTGCATTTTCAAAATCTCTCCACCTGACATAGTCCCTAGCCAGATGAATCCTAATCATGTCCTCATACTATTGTTCCTCCCTTCTATTCGTAGAGTAAGATTTTCCTACTAAAATTATGCACTCTACTTGTACTCTTGCGAAGAGTTCACACTTATAAAAAATAAAATATTTAATAAAAAAATATGTGTTTTTATATATAAAAATTTGGAGCACTTATCGATATGCAGTGTTTGATATTATCAATCTATATAAATTTATTATTTTTTATAATTTGACAATAATGACGACGATAACGAATTTAATGCTTAAAAGATCTAAATAAAGAAACACTACACTCTGGACTTACTACTGCATAGTGCTGAGTAATTTCTTTCTTTATTTCTTAAAATAATAAACCGCACTTGCAACAGTGATAATTATAAATTAAACTTGCTGTTATATTTACAAACTGCATTTTGTCCACACAATGCATATATGGTTCGTATTGATCATGCAATCAAGAGTGATTACTTACACGGCCAGTTCTAATAGGCAGGATGCGCTTTGCGTTGATTTATAGATAGTTGTTAACGTTTCGGAACACACTGTCCGTCCCATACCTACAAACACTACACAACAATCAAGAAGAGCAACGACCTTATTTACACAGCGGCGGAAACCTGAAATAGCGCTTGACTGTCTTTCTCTTTATGATAGAAAATGAGTTTTGTATAAAATTACAACGACTTGTATACGCGAAACAAACAAGATATGGCATAATCACCTTTATCAAGTCCGAATTGACAGAGGCCAGAAGTGCACTAATCCCGTACGACAAGTCGCCGCAGCGATTAAATACTTTATGGAAGATCTTAATATTTTTAGGTTCTCAGAGTGGAACTTCCGAATTTTAACAACACGGCACGTAGAATTTTGAGGTTGTTACATGAAATTTGGAAAATTTGTGCATTCCTGCATATTTGTGTTCCTTTACCAACATAAAGTGTACTGATTTGTTTAAACTTTTTAGAATGTTTATATTTAAACATGCGTTCTTGACAAGAAACCGGACACCGGATACAAGATAGATCCATCTTTCAAATACACAAGAATTCAGAAGACGATTATTTGTGCAAGGATCAAAATCACTATTTCATAAAATCTCGTAGTGTGTCCAGAAGGGAAGAGGGGTGGGCGATTCTGCGCCGAGACGGAGAGACTAACTGGCCGTCAGATGATCATTCATCAAAGTGCTCATGTACTTAACAAGTCTGAGCTTGCCTACGTGTTTCGGCATACTAATTTATTCATGAGATTTAATATGAGGTCAAACGGCGTCTAGGGAGTTGTGACGTCACAAACAACCAAATTAAGGGTTATATATCGGCGTTCACAACCTACGAAGTCCGGGAAACAGTGCAAGTCTTCGAGACCCCACACAACTTTGGTCATGGACTTTGGCAAGAGTTGATGGCTGCAGGAATGACGTAAGTGTAGGTCGTGCGTATTGTCTGTTTCCATAAACAGATGAGCGTTTATAAGATTTTTAATGAATAAGAAACTAAACTATAGATGAATTATAATTATTTGATATCAGTAGAGATCTACACATTTAACTGAAGTGTAAAAATGAATTGTATGATTGATTTGAAATTTTCATGACAGTGTAGAGCCATATACTGATGTTCTCGGTTTTAATGCCACGTTAAGGATATCATTAAAATGGAGAATATATAAATTTCCGAAACGCTGGTGCTAAGCACTTGTCTGTATGTGGTTATAATTCAGAACACCACAATGTGAATAACTGTGCAGAATCTTAATTAAACCCGGAGTCAGGAAAGAAAGAATGGCACAAGCTAGAAATGCAAAGCAGAGCAGGCGGGCAAAGAAGAGGACTGTGTGGTCCTTGTTATATCAGGCCTGATAGCAAAGAAACACTGAAAGAGACCACAACGTTACTGAGTAATCAGGGTAGGAAAAGACAAAATTTTGATAAAAAACGGAACGGACTGACAGATGATGACAGCAATTTTTATGTGCAAGTTGTATTTGCTAGTGCGTTGTAGGTCTGGCGCCTTTTCCCAACACATTTTTTAAGGTTCCGTACGATTCAATGGAAGAAAAAACGTTTGAAATGGGGTGGAATATGGAGAAATGTTATTACAAAATATATCTCAGATCTGTCATATCTTATATCATAAAACAGGCTTGTGACCAAAGAATGTGAATGTACTTCAAAGTAAACTTTTATAGGCGAAAGTTTGGAAGTGAATTCATTTTGTTAGTTTGCACAGATATATGAAAACTTAACTTGTGAGTTTTTAGTAACTAACATCAGTGTTATGGATGGGGAGAACTTAAGAGGACTGCCATAAGGATTTAAGAAAAGTTCAAAGAAAGCCTGTCTCCAAATTATTCTACAAATTACATAATTTGAGCTGTGCTCATCATAATCATAATAATCATCATCATTATCTAGCTATCATGGAGTTGGGCCACTTGTTGATCCTTTCTGGATTCACACACCCAAAAGTTTCTTAAACTGTCTACCCTGGTTCCTTCTGCCTTTTGCTTTGTGGATTTTTCTTATCCTCGGTAATCTGTTACGAGGCATTCTGTTTACATGTTGTATCCAATTTCTTCTGTAGTCCCTATTTTGTTCAAAACTGGGAACTTGTTGTATTCAAGAAATAAAAATATTCATCAGCAAAGTAGTTTCATAGTCTTGATGGAAACATGATACGTATTCCTAAATGCATAACTCTTATAGACAAGGACGATGACGGATAGTGGTAAAAGCTTCAGGTAGATTTTCAGTCTTATATTATAGATTCCGGCTTTTATTCTATATCGGTGTAACGGACACCATTGCCAATACGCAGTATTACTATGCTCTACCAAACTCGTTTGTAAAGCAGAAACATAGATTCCAAGTTTCGAATAGCGTAATTGAATTTCAATGTTAATTGCTCTCTATAATCCTTGAGGGTTTCTATCACAGCCTCGTTCTGAAGGCGAAATTTAGCAGCTAGAACAGTTCGCAAATTTAGCAAGGTGCTGAAAACCTAACTGCTGTAGGTAAACTTCACAAACTTCGTTACTATGGTAGCCCACCCACAGTGATGTATAAAATATTCCATAAGTTTCACAAATGAAGAATAAGAGGATGACTACTTAGATGGACATACGGATGCCTGACGCAAAAGCTCATTTACTGCAGCTAAAACCTAATTAACACACGACGTGGGAACTGATAATTCCTTAGCCCGACCTACTTCCCAATGTCGCAGGACGGAATCGATAGTGTCGTTGGAAAGAGGGGTCTGTTAATGTTCCGAATTACAAGTCTTTTACTGTTACAGAGGCTGAAAGGAAGCATGTCAGGCGACACGTGCGATTTCAACAACATGGAGGCGCGATTTCTCATCTAGTTTTTTTTCCTGCAAGGCAAGGCGCAGAAGGAAATTCACGCCTTTTTGACAGAAACATTGCAGGAACATGTACCATCGTATGACACTGTCAAAAACTGGGTGGCCCAGTTTAAACGTGGTGATTTTTTCGCCTGTGATGCGCCTCGTCCTGGACGACCCAAAATAGTGGTCACCCCGGAGATTATTTATCAAATTCACGAGATAATCTTGGAAGACCGACGGATTTCGGCTAAATCAATATCTGAGCAACTGGGCATCTCACATGAGCGAGTTGGGTCCGTCAATCATGAGGACGTGGACATGCGGAAGCTCTCCGCAAATTGGGCCCCGAAATTCCTGAACGCGGCTCAAGAAGTCAACGGTGCCAGTCGTCTGAGCAACTTTCGATTTTTTCGGCGCGATCCAAATGATTTCCTGTCGCGATTGGTGACCATGGACGAAACCTGGTTATATCACTTTGACCCGGAGACAAAGAAACAATCAATGGAGTGGCGGCATAAAGGCTCACCCCACCCCAAAAAATTCCGAGTGCAAAAATCCCCTGGAAGTGTTCTTGTCTCGATTTTTTGGAATCAAGACGGCATCCTCCTCATTGATTATCTTCCAAAGGGCCAAACTATCAACGCGGAGAATTAATCATCTCTGCTGGTGCAATTGAAGGACATTTTGAAGGGAAAACGCCACGGGAATTTCACCAAGGTGGTCTTGTTCTTGTACGACAATGCCCCGGCTCACCGGGCACTTGCAACCCATAAGAAACTGGCCTACCTGAACTTCAAATGTCTTGATTACCCACTCTATACTCCGTATCTGGCCCCATCGGACTACCGCCTGTTCCTTAGACTGAAAAAACAATTGAAAGGTCGCCATTTTTCGTCCGACGCTGAGGTCATTGCTGCCGCGGAGACCTGGTTGGACGAACAACTTTCTGATTTTTTTTTGAGTGGTTTGTGAACGTTAGGGCAACGGGCTAAGAAGTGTATTGAGCTTCGTGGGGAGTATTTTGAATAAATCCCGAGTTTGGTCACTGTAGCTTGTTTCTTTCTTGGTTGGGCTAAAGACTTATCAGCACCCCCTCCTATTAACACACTACGTGAATATAGTACTGTCACACACAACCTTCACCTAGCTCACTAGCGGACTGCACGTAATGTTAAAACTATAGACACATTTTCAAATAAATAATATCCACCACCTACCAATGCGCCTTATAAAGATATTCCCTGATTGTTTAAATTGCGGAGAATTAACATACATTAGTAAAATACGACAGCTACGTCATGCAAACAACGAATTATTTTACCTCAAAAGAGTATGGTATGTAGTTTAAAACAAGGATAAGTAACACGTAAATTAACGTCGAATACGCAGTAACATTTTAGGGGTACGTGTCTTTCATGAACGGCACAGGGTGTTTTAAAATTACTTAACTATAGACACAACTGGATTATTTAAATGATATATTTTATTTGTAATATTCTTATATTTATTACTCTACTATTTTGAATAATAATAATAGTAATTAAATGAACATGATAATCGCTGTTTGTAAAGGACAGGCCTCTTTCTAAAAGGAAAATAAATCCTTTATGCCTTTTATATGACTACCTGGTGACGGCCACATAGATTGACCCTAACATGCTGTAGAAAAATTATAAGTCTGCATCTTTATTCTAGCAAGTGATGTGTCATTCAGACCTTATAAATAATTATTGGACTGATCAAACAACGGTATGACTTTACCCCAAAACATTACGTTTTGCATCTTTTAGCTCCTAGCCTCTTTGTTGGACTTTGCTTACTTATGGAGGATTCTATATAAAATACCAATTTTTTTGTATATTAGAAAATTGGGATTGCCAATTTAAATGCATTCCTGCATAATTTTCAAATTTACATCTGCACATACTTATCGTGCATGAGGAAAAATACGAATTTCATACAGCCCAATTTAGGGTCCTTTTTCTACTTCCACTTTAATATTGAAATGAGCTGAAATTTCAGCCCATGTTAGGCTAAAAATATAATATATTAATTCTTCGAATTGGGATATATATATATACACACTTATTTACATAGATGACCATATTTACTTATATATAGATGTATGTGTGGGCCGGGATAGTGTAGTCGGTATAGAGACTCGCTATAGGCTGGACGGTCCGGAGGCCGAATCCCTGTGGGAGCGAGATTTTCCACATCCGTCCAGACCTGCCATGGGGATCACCCAGCCTCCAATACAATGGACATCGGTTCTTTCCGGGGGTAAAGCAGTCGAGGCGTGGCGTTGTCCACCCAACCCCACCTATCGTCGAAGTGAAAGAAAGAGTAGAGCTTTACCTCTTTTCCCCCCTCTGGGTTTTCGTGACCTGTTCTAGGTCAACATTTACCTTTTTTTACTTCTTATGAATGTATGTACTCAAAAGCACAACGCAGTCATTTCACGGAATTCAGTACGGTGTCTGATCATAGCAGTTTTAAAATTAGGACTCTTCTTTCCAGTGCACCAATTATTATTGACAATCCACAGTTTTTCTGATACAAATTACATAACTTCGTATAATTACCGAGTTTCTTTTATGGGCGTAGCTTTCTCAGGTTTCCTTAATGAGCTAGCTCAGCCGCGTCTATTCTTTCTCTCGACATCCCACGCACGATAAGAGAAACAACAGCAAAGTCCTCCGGCGTAGGGTTGTAATGGAGTGGCGTGGCTGTCTACTTAGCACATCTGAATCCATTACTAAGCTTTCTTCGGTGGATCTATTGGTTTGAGTAGCGTAGAATATTTCGTGAGGGGACATTACACAGATGATTCAAACCCACAAGTTATTGTCATCGATGACACGCTCACATCGTGTTATTAATATGTAAGCTTACGTCGATATCATACTTGAAACGTTTCGGTGTTCTGAAACCACTGATAATGAGAAATTTGTCTGTAATTTCTGTGAGTACAGAGGTTTCTATCACTCACCACAAAGCTTTTCCATATAACAAATGACGTTAGAAACTAACAGAATTATCAATTATCCGTTATTCGCTGCCTCTAGTCTTAACGGTTAGCTTTCCCGGACAAGACAGAGAATTTAGTTTTATATTCGTGGCACAAGTTGGGATTTCAGAGGAAGGCCAGGTGGTGGAGTAGAGTTCTGAAAGGCACACGTAGTGAGAAACATTAGATCAGATATGCTGTGTTGGAAATCTCTGATCTTTATGATCAAGAATTGCTCTGGATTCTTGTCTTCTGAGATGTGACTCTGCTTCGCTAGTGAACGGTTTTCGACTCCCCGAAGGAGCGAGTTGCCTTCATCTTCAGGATTTCAAGGTCCATGGAGAATGCTGCTGGCATTATTCATAGACCTTGGATCCTCTAAGATGAATGCGACACTTTCCTTTGAATTGTCGGAACCACTTAGCCAGTGACGCATCCTCACATCCCGGAAGATCGGAATTCTCGACTACGCAGATGTGAAAACCTCAAACCTCGCACAGTATTTGCAGCCTTTGAGAGTTTGCTGTAAAAGAGAATCATTTTCGCTTTCTTTTCTGTTACTTTAACGTCCTAGTGACAGAGAAAAAGTAGACTTTTTCTATCCCTATGCTCACCACTTGCCATTCAATTCAAATCTTAAAAGACTTGACCGATATTTTCTCCAATGGAAAACCCGGCAAAATCATAGTTCATTTCTCACAGTCAGTAATAAAAGCATGTAGCAGCACAAGCCTGCATTTTTGAAGCTCTATGCCACTAATGTGTCTGACGTCCATGTTCTGAGGTGAAGTGAAGTACATTGGTAAAGCGTGTATATTTTGTGAAGAAAATATTTTTAAAGAATGTTACGTAAAATGTTAGCGGTTGTGCATAAATGTTTTTTTAACTTCCGGTTTCAATGCAATACCTAATGAACCATTAGAGCCAGAAGTACAATAATTGGCCTGAAGATAGAATGTAAACACGACTACATATCAAGTGCAAGGTATAGCTTGAAATCAACACAGAAAAATGGTTACAAAAAGAAAATTTAGGTCAGGTTCCTTAAATTTCACATACACAAAATCTGTATTTGCATGCCAGCAAAATGTGCTTCAAACAACAACAACAACAACAACAACAATCATAGCCACTTAGAACTATAAACCTACGCAATAAATTTTGGTGTGAAATTATTTAGGGTATAAGTACTTTAAATAGTACATTTTTCACCAATGTGATTTCGACGTAACAGATTAGCTCTTTGTTACATACTTTGCAAACTTCAAATACTTACCAGAGAAAGAATGAAAGAAGATACCTGACTATGATTCAGACTATTTTTCATTTAGAGGAGAAGTTTTATGTAATATCATCAGTGAGTATGGAATCCCCATGCTTCCATTTAGGTTAATAAAAATACATATTGAATAGGAGACTGGTTTAGCCACAGAGCTGATCTGAGCACGTCTGTATTGAGAAGATTGTCTTCTTCCTGTCTGGATTTGGCAGTCGATATTTACTGAATAATTAGTATAAGAATTTCTATGTAATTTTCAATATAGCTACACAGCTGAACGCCTTGTTCATAGCCACTTGTGCTGTTCCAAACGTGACTGGGTTTATCAAGGTGGAAACTTTACTGTTGGTAAACTTTTAATTTTAAATAATTTACAGATATTGGCGACCTCTGAAGGATAGAAATTCTTTCTTCGTGTGTGTTCTGCCTTCGGTCAGCTACTGACACAACTTTCCAGCACCCAGGCGAAAAATACTGTGTCCCCATTCTAAGCGTTATGATATGACGAAGAACGAGTGATATCCAGACTCACACAAGTGTCTAATCCAAGACTGAAAATGACATATTTAAAACATTTATATGGATGGTTAAACCGTAGTAAGCGACCCACCCCAGTGCTTCATCTGTTGACGGTTTCATAGCGATCTGCCGTAACAACTAAACGTTACAGGTGTAAATGTAATGTAATTCACTATGACAGCAATCTTACTGCGCAGGGGAGTAGGTGCGTACCTCCCGATATGGATCAATAACAGCTGCATTGCAGCTGTGTCTGTCCCGATATGATTTGTAGCAGAGAGAACATTGTTTATTGAGATTTATTGCAGGTGTGTTGGGTCACCGTGTTCTAAAAAAGCAGGTTGCGGTGTATACTTAAATACACGTAGGTGTTACGTCATTATTGAAGAATCCTCTTACGTGTCCCACGCGCCAAACAGCATGAACGAGGCCAGACATCTGAATATTTAAAGGCTAAGAATGAAGCATTTTGCCCAGTCTATATCCTTATACTCTAAACGTGCCTATTATGTGACAGTGTCAGTTGAATTCTGCACTACTCTTTCGTACGCTATTACAAACCATCTATAAGTTCCATCAGTAATATTAAAGAAGTGTAGAAATATACTAGTGCAACATTAATGTAAAAATACTTACTACAAGTCGGAGCACGTAACGGGCTAATGCTAAGAATACTTTTTGTTAATATCGCGAAGGGTTGACCCAATGATCAGTCGAAGCGGCGTGTAGTATTGGCCACCGCTGTCAACCGATCTAAACCCATTAGATTACAGTGTGTGGGCTTATATAGAAACCGTGCTGTATGCACGCAGAGGTAGCTACCTACACAAGGCAACAAACATCGGACACGAACCCCATGCCCACAGCGTTATTTGGACTCAGAATCCCAGCAATTCAGCAGTCACAGACCTACGGCCTCGACCGCACAGCCGTCGTTTTTGGAGTTTTATAACTATATAGTACTATAGTAGCAGTCGACAGTCTTCCAAATTGCGTTTTTATGCTTTGTTAATATACTTAATTCATAAAGAGACGACATGCAACTCTGGTTGTCTCCATCTCCATTCGCATGTTTTATGTCCGATATTATTCAACATGTTTCTTTGAGATTTAACGTTGAAGTGCACATTAAAAATTATGGATCGAATTACTTTTCATGCACAAAATTCAATTATGAGCTTTTATCCTTCTTGAACTCCAAATTCGGTCGCCATGAAATTGCTTAAAATGGGCTTATTGGACAAATAATTAATATGAGGCATAGGTATAAATAATTTATAAAAGTGCATGTATTACCTTTTCCAAAATTTTCTATATTTAAAGAATTACGAGGAGAAAAATGTCTAAGTTTTAGCAGAATATGATCTGTTATCCAGCTCTGTTATTGGCGTCGTAGCGATTCTCTGCTTTTGCAGTGACGTCAAGGCTGCTGATCTGTGTCAAGTAGCAAAAGGACGCATTCGAAATAAACGTAGCACTTTTTGTGTAATTCCTTTTCCGTTTAAGAACGCGGTAAACACAGTAACAATCAGGAAAAGAAAGTAGGAACTAACACTGGAATCGTACAGTTAAGGAGTGCAATAACAGATTGTCTTTCATCTCCGGTTCAACCGTCATAAAGGCCAGTTTGATATATACTGGATATCACGATCGTGTGAACATCATTCTTCGTTATAGAAGGAAATGAAGTAAACAGGGAACACACAATTTAGTTCAATGATGAAGAAAGTCATGATACCTTCGGTATTATTGATTCCATTATTGTTTGATAATGGAACTAGCTCTTCCAGTCAATCGATATTGGATCGTATATCAACACAAATGTCTGAGAGAAAGACGGTTGGTAACAAACGTCTATTCAGCAATAAAGAAAACTTAGGTTTAGTGTAAACAAGTATTGGTCTTTCTCGTATACAGGATGTATCGAAAATGCCTATACTAATCTCAGGAGTGAGTTCCTTTTATCAAAACAAGAAAAAAAGTCACATAAACACACGTAAGTAACTGAAGAATAAAAAACCAAGTAGATGCCACTTGTTATTTTATTGTACTACTTATAGGCTGTGGAACCGCGGTAGCACAGTGGCTAAGGTGCTGCGCTACAATTCAGAAGGTTACTGGTTCGATTCCAGCTGGTGTAAGTGGATATTTCATTGACATAAAATCCTTCCGATCGCACTATGGCCCTGGAGTCGACTCAGCCTCTAACGGAAATGAGTACCAGGTGTATTTCCTGGGGGTAAAGGCGGCCGGTGCCTAAGGCTGACAACCTACCACCATCCTGTGCCGCTGTCACGAAATCTAGGAGCCTTAACTTCCTGGAACCCTCTGGGCCTGTTCAGGCCTGTAATGGGACTGCTTTACCTTTACCTTTTACTTATAGGCTCAACATGTTTCAGACATTAATTAATATGCCCATCATCAGGAGCTCGCCACTATGGTGTTGATTACCACACTGGTCGTTTCGTTCTTGGTTTGCTGTGTGTTGGACGTTAGG
>Ga0123352_10001749_pt1 | contig 29372 bp, 28 predicted proteins | sample TergutLab28metaG_FD_89700 | JGI IMG/M metagenome (GOLD analysis project Ga0123352, IMG submission 89700) | Labiotermes labralis P1 segment gut microbial communities from Petit-Saut dam, French Guiana - Lab288 P1 | ecosystem: Host-associated > Arthropoda: Insects > Digestive system > Gut ... | reverse complement strand
TATGTATTCCGCTGAGACTCTTCGCTGTATGGGCGCTCATCGTCAGTACTTTGTAACGACAACGATGAAAGGCTCAAAATTCACCAAAATACGGGCGTTCAGCTTTGTGTCAACACGCCCTAGTTGACAATTCCGCGCATTTTAGCGACAATAGATGGTGCAAACCCGATAAAGACGACGACGGCCAGCCACAGGTTGCCGGTAAAAATATTGTAAGCCATAAGCATTTCGCCCAGCGGCATCCCGAGCGCTGAGCCGAGTAAAAACTCGAACACGATCGTCGCGGCCACCCACAGGATTCCCATCTTGCGGTAGGCCGGCCGCCCCGCTTTACCCAGGCGCGGGATAAACAGGTAGGCGACCGCAAAGACGCAGAGCAAAAGCAGAAGCCCGCTGACCGGCTGTGCGGCCGCCCCAAGCCGGGGCGCTAAGATATATTCCCGCAGGCCGCCGTTTAAGACGGCCAGCGGGGTGATGCTCAGCCAGATCAGCAGAGACTTTGCCAGAAACTTTTTTTCCATAAGCAGACTCCTTTGCGGTATGGTTGTTACAGCGTATCACAGGACAGTGAGAATCCGGGGAAAGGAAGGCGAAGCCGGTGAAAACCATATCCGCCAAGACGATTATTACCAGATGGAAAATATCCGCCGAATGGTTTGGGGCCGAGTACAACATGAATCTTTACCGGGGCTGCAATCACGGCTGCATCTACTGTGACAGCCGAAGCGAGTGTTACCGCGACTCCGACTTTGAGACGGTCAAGGTCAAAGAGAACGCCCTGCAAATTGTCCGGGATGAGTTGCGGAGAAAGGTCAAAACCGGGGTGATTGCCACCGGCTCGATGAGTGACCCGTACAATCCGCTTGAACAAGAACTCAAACTGACCCGGCACGCGCTTGAGTTGATCAACGCATATGGGTTTGGAGTGGCCATCGCGACCAAATCCCCGCTGGTCACCCGGGATATCGACATCCTAAGCGAGATTAAATCCCACTCGCCGGTTATTGTCAAGATGACCGTCACCGCCGGGGATGCCCTGCAAAAAAAGATCGAGCCGACAGCCCCCGGAACATCCGCGCGGTTTGATGCTTTGTCACAGCTTTCCGCGCGCGGAATCTACTGTGGGGTTTTGCTGATGCCGGTTTTGCCGTTTATCACCGACAGCGAAGCGAACATCACCGGGATACTGGAACAAGCAAGTCAGGCCGGCGCGAACTTTGTTTACCCGGCGTTTGGGATGACGCTCCGGGCAGGGAACCGGGAATACTACTACGACGCGCTTGACCGGGATTTCCCCGGTCTTAAAGAAAAATACATCGCACGGTATGGCGACCGGTACAGCTGTGCGTCACCGGCGGCCAAAAAGCTTTGGGCAGTGTTTACCCAAAAAGCCGAACAACTGGGATTGGTCTACGATATGAAAGCAATCATCAGCGGGTACAAGATGGGGTATGGCGACCGGCAGCTGACACTGGGGATTTGAAAGCATAACACCCGCCGCAGTGAATGCGGCGGGTGTGCTTAAACACTACAGCCACAGGTGTTTGATATGGCCGCGGTCATGGTGTATCTGTGGCCGCTTTCGGCCTCATGCTGGATGATCTGGCCGAGCAGGGCGAGCACCTTGAGCGATTCACCCCGTATGATGGTGGACATCGCCCCGACTTCATGTGTCAGCCCGGAGGCCGCGATCATGTCCAGAACGAGTCCGATTTCACGGTTGTAATCGATATCCCCGATCGGGACAAAGCTGAGCTGACAGGCTATCTGCGGTATTTTGCGCATACAAAACCTCCCCTTCCTTTCGCGCGGCGGGAGCGCTCCTGCTCTTGCGTGTAATGCTCATCCGGCAGGCCGGGCGGGAGGAAGAGGCATTCCTGAAAGCCGTCGAAGTTTGCGGCGTCCAGCGCCGTCAGGTCGTCAAGCGTCAAGAAGTTCGCGTGCTCATATGCCGTCCCCTTGCAGACGGGGCTTGTGTAGAGATTGGCCCAATCGCTGCCCCGCTGAATGGTGCCGATCACGATCACCCCGCCCGGGCGCACAACCCGGCGCATCTCAGCGTAAACGCCGGCCGGGTCCGGGATAAACTCAAAGGCGGCCATCGAGATTGCCGCGTCAAAACAGTGGTCACACAGGCCGGTACTCTGGCCGTCAGCCAGGCGGAAATCAACCGAAAGCCCCAGCTTCGCGCACTTTTCTACTGCCCGGTCAAGCATCTGGCGGGACAGGTCAATCCCGGTTACCAAACAGCCGCCTTGTGCCAGCTTTAGGCTGTGGTTGCCTGTCCCGCAGCCGGCATCCAGGATTTTCATCCCCGGTTTCGGGTTAAGCAGGGATATCAGCGCGCCCGTCTCAACCCTGTCGACAAAAGCGCCGGGAGGCGTGTCATACCAGCTGTCATAGTCCTTGTAAAAGCGGTCAAAGATGACACCCATATATTTTCCCCACTGTCTGAAACCTGTTGCACAAAGCAAACCGCGCCCCCGTGATTTGAGAACGCAGCCACGAAACCGGTGGATGCCGGTTATATATGCTTATTCACGCGCTCGATAAATTGCTTTTTGCTGCTGGATTTTATTATAAGGTCAACCCCGCCAGCCTTGAGTGCTTCGGTTACAACTTCGCGGGAGGCCACGTTTGTCAAAAAGACGATGGGTGCATTCACCCCAACTTTCCGGATAACAACAGCCAGCTCGTACCCGCTGACTTTTGGCATGTCGGTATCCAGCATAATCAGGTCGGGTGCTTTTTGGCCGGGCTTGACCAAAAAGCGAATGGCCGCTTCGGCTGAAGTTACGCCGTGCAGCTCGTAGCGCTTGTCGTTAAAGTGTATCTTTAACATCCGCAGGTAAAACTCAGCGTCGTCTACCGCCAAAATCGTGTAGACGCGCTCGCCGTCGCCTTCGATTGCTTTTTCTTCGGCTGTCTTTTGGGTCTCCGGCTTAGAAAAGTCGTTGATCTGCGCGGCCACCAAAATGTCGATCGAAAGGGTGTCGAGGGTCGCGAACAACGCGTTTAACTCTTCGGTCAGCTGATCGTGCGGGATCGGCTGACCGCTTTCGACCGTCGCGCTCAGCTCCTGGTGTTTTCGCTTACACTCGCCGGCCAGGCTGTCCGCGTGGATGTTTGAGAGAAAACTGCACAGGCTGTCGAGAAACGACAAAAACGCGCCGTAATCTTTTTCTTCGAGTGTGGCTTTCAGGGTTGCTTCGTGGGAGGGCAGGGTGTCGCAAAAAAAGTACAGTTCCATCATGTACGCGTCAAGCTGCTCGTCGCTCAGCTCGCCGGCCGCTAACGCTTCAATACCGAGCAGCCGTTCTTTGTCCACCATTCTTTTCATCACCTCAGTCACCGTTCTGTCACTACTTTACCATATTTTATACCGCAAAGCAATTGGCAGCCGATGTTTTTACGGGCGAAATTCCCCGGACTTTACATCTTATATTATATACAATACCACAAGGGTGGCAAATATTTTCAAAACCGATGCAACAAAATGACAGCGCGTGTGCACTTATTAAACAGTGGCGCGAAATAATTACAACAAAGTTACAAAAGAATAAAAAAACGCTTGACAGGGTGCCCGGTATATGCTAATATATACGCACTGGGAGACAGGGAACTTTATCCTATGTTGAAAAGCACAAGGTCTGGTAGATCGCGTTGCGGTCGTCTTGGCAGATGCCCAGATAGCGGCGGGTAACCTCAGGGTCTGTGTGGTTTAGGATATCCATGATCACGGTGAACGGCGCGCCCGACTTCCAGGCGTGGTAACCAAATGTTTTGCGCAGGGAATGACAACTCACCCGGCCCAGTTCCAACTGCTCACAGGCCGAGCGCAAAACCCGGTAAGCCTGTATCCGGCTGATCGGCTGGCCGGTGCGCGGGTTCTCAATGATAGCGTGTCCGCGTTTGGGCTTCATCATTCCGAGCGCTTCAAGAACCGGCTCTGCGACCGACACGATTTTCGGCTTGCCCGTCTTTTGTTCGACCAGGCGAATCTCTTCGCGCAGGCGCTCACGGTCAAAGTCGTAGACATCCTCCCACTTTAACTGTAAAAGGTCGCTGATGCGCAGGGCGGTGTGAATCCCCAAAGTCACAAGTAAGTAGTTTCGCACCTCGCCTTTGCTGAGGAAGTACGCGCACAGGGCGCTGATCTGTTTTGCGTGACGAATTGGTTCTGTTGCTGCCATTCTGTTAACCTCCAAATACTGTTTGTCCATGTAACATTTTCTGTAAAATGTTACATGGACTTTTTTGCGCGTGTTTATGAGGTTTTTCGGGGGTGGCGCGAAGTAAAACTCGAATTCTTGTTCGCACGGTCGTTTATTTTTTCTCATAACTACGCGTTTTTACTGCCGATGTAACACTCTACAGAAAGAGTTACATCGGCAGTAACCACTTTAGCATGAAAAAGATTGTTGTCAACGCGGTGATCTTGCCGCTTGTCATATTCCCTTCCTGCAAGGCGAGGGGAGGTCAGCCGCTCTGGGAAGGGAAACGCGGCCGCCAAACGCGCCGCGCATTTAGTCCGTTAGACACAGTTAAATCTCTTCGCGAAAGCGAAGCGACAATTTAAGGAGGAAGAAAATTCTATGAAAAAAGCTTTAAGCCTCGTACTTGCTATCGTCATGGTGCTTAGCCTTGGCGTTAGCGCGACTGCGACCTTAGCAGGTGGCACTGTCACCGAAGGTACTGCTCTGAACGCAAGTTGGACTTTCGCCCGCCCCGGTACTGCGGCAGAAGCCGCTGGGGTTACTGTTAATCCCGGTGCAACATTTACAGCATTGCCTGCGTTCCCCGTAAACATCACCGGCGAAGTGACCGGCGGTTTTACAGGCGAAGCAGTTGGATTCAGCTTGGAAAATGATACCGCTGCAGGCGTTGCTTGGACTGGTGTCATCACAATCGCTGGTGCTGGTGTTGGTGGAACCAACCTTGTCTGGAATGCCGCGCACGACGGTGTGGCAGTCAACACAGTTGCTCAGAATTCCCCTGCACGCGCTGAAGTACCTGCGGTTCCTGCTGGTGCGGTAACAGCTGCAACAGTTACTTTCACCCCTGCACTTCCTGCCGCATGGAATAGCCCCGCAACTGTTAGCGCAGCAGCTGGCGCTGCCGTTGTTGTTAACGTAACTGCTCCGGCAACCGCAGCAGCAGCTTCTTGGACTGGCACAATCGTTGTTGAAGGTGGCGGTCTTGCCAATACTCTGGTAGCTCCTAACGTTACCATCGCCATCAATGAAGATGGATCAGGCGGAAACGGTGGCGATGTTCCCACTGGCAACATCGTCAACATCCCCAGCAACTGGACTGTTGATGGCCTGACCCTTAATGGTGAAATCGCAATCGAAGCTGCCCTCGCAGCCACAAGCAACTTCAGCATCACTGGCGATGACAACCAAATCCTCGCAGTTCTGCGCCCCGACTGGTTCACTTGGAGAGTACCTGCCAACGCCCTTGTTCAAGGCGCAAACGGCTGGGAAACTGAAGTTCTCTGGAACACACTGGCCAACGCCAATGCAAACAATGTTAACGCAGCAACCGGCGTCAGCCTGACCTCCCTTCGTTCCACCCACTTCAACCGCGCAAGCCTTCGCACAACCCGCACCGTTGGTTTCTCCAACGCGGTTCGTGATGTAAGACTTCTGTTCACAAACAACCAAGCAAGAATCCAAATCCGCTCGGTTGAATTCCTGACCATCACTGGCGACCGTGACGTTGAGTTCGATCTGAGCCTTGCCATCACCGGTTCTTCCACCGCTCGTATGGGCCGCGCTTGGGGCACCATCGCGAACGAAGAAATCGAAGTTTGGGATGACCAAGAGTTCATCGACCCGACTCACCAACAATTCATCACCGCTGACGGCACAGTTCGCAACCTCGAAATCTATGCCGGCAACAACATGAGCGTCCGCAGAAATATCACTTCCGGCCAAGAGCTGTACATTGCGACAGAACTTGCCACTCACGATGACGTGTTCTCTGACCTGTTCCGCGAGCACGCTGACCTGATCGACATCATCCGCGTACACACCTCCACCGGTTGGGGTGCGGCAGGTATCACCGTGAGCTTCGACACTTCCGACACACTGTTCGTATTCGGCGGCCCGCAGCGCCAGCTGCTCGGCACAACCGACGACAACAACTTGCCCATGAGCAACTACTACTTCCTGGCCCGCAGCCTGATCAATCTGGGCGGCGCAGCTGACGGCGGTACTGACGCTCCCGTAGAAGACAACAACGATTCTGACTTCGACGGCGTACCTGGCACAGGCGGCGACGTAGCACCTCCGAACGCCAACTTCAACCCCGGCACAGGCCGTTAATTCCCACTCACTAAGCGCAAACGCGCTGTGATAAACAAAAGCTAGCGGCCTCCATCCGCGAAAAACCCCGCAGGTCCTCCTTATACCTGCGGGGGCTTTTGCTTTAATTAACAATTAACAATTAAGGATGAAAGCAATCGCTTCGCGTGATTTAAAAATCATCGCGAAGCGATTCATTCATTGTTAATTGTCAATTGTTATTTGTTAATTGTCAATTGTTATTTGTTAATTGTCAATTGTTATTTGTTAATTGTTATGCCTTGGCAAACGGTTACATATTTTGAAGCGTTAATGCTGATGATCGCTATTGCCGATCTGATCGTAACCATAACGAAATCAAAAAAGTAACCACCCCGCTTTTTGCCTAGTCGAGGTGGTTTCTTTCAGTACTTAATGAAATAAATCGCCGGCCAGCCGTGTGCCCGGCTGCCCTTGCACTTTTAGTATAGCAAACCCGCCGCGATATGTCAACGAATCGCGGCGGGTTTGATCACTTGCTCAGTAAAAGTTTGAGCTCATCCAGACTGACAGCGGGGGAGTAGTAAAACCCCTGACGATAAGGGCAGCGGTACCGCTCAAGCATGGTGTTTTGATGCGCGGTCTCAACGCCCTCGGCGATCAGTTTAACGCCCAAATCGCCCGCGATTTTCACAAGGCCCTCGACCAGCGCGCCGTTTTTCGCGTCGGTTTCGACCTGCCAAACGAACCGCCGCCCCAGCTTGATCGCGTCCACCGGCAGATGCAATAAATCCTGCATATTGGTCAGCCCAAAGTTGAATTTAGAGAGCACGATCTCAATGCCCAGCCCGGACAGCTTTTCAAGAACCGGCCGGATATACGGCGCGCTCAGCGGTTCATTGAGGATTTCAAGCGCCAGCTTTCCGGGCGGGATGTTGTACTGCGAAAGCAAAGCGGTCAGGTCGCGCTCGAAATTCCGCTGAATAAGCAGGATAGACGGAACGGGCAGTGAAAGTGATTCGAATTCAAACCCCTCGGAAATCAGCATAGAAAGCGTCTCGCACGCGTGTTTAAGCACATGCATGGAGACAAAACACGCAACGCCGCTTTCTTCAGCCAACGGCAGAAATTCCGAAGTCTGCACCGGCCCGAACTCGACTGTGCGCAGCTGCGGGTGACATTCGATCCGGGTATAGCGGTCATCGGCCAAACTCCAGGTAGGCCGGTAACGGATATCGATCTGGTCGGTTTCAACCGCGGTAGCCAGCAAACGGATAATCACAGAGCTGCGGTAAAGGCGATCCTGCAAATCCGCGCCGAAGATGGTGACCTGATTATAACCGGCCTTGACAGACTCGTTCAGTGCAAGGTCAAGGTTAGCAAGCAGATCCTGCGCATTCCCCGCGTAATCGGGATAGAGGAGTGCTGACACCGACACCGGGCAGATACAGTCAATCGCGCCAATCGCCCAAGGCCGGTCAAACCGCTCGGCGATCTTTTGGGCGAATGCGGTGGCCGCCGCCGCATTCGCGCCTTCCAGCAAGATCACAAAACTGACCCCGCTGCCATACCGGAAGATTTCGCCCTCGGCCTCCTCAGCTAGATATCCGGCCACCTGCTCGAGCAGCGCGTTCCCCTGCTTAAACCCAAAAGTGGCGTTAAAGCTGGTGTAGTTGTGCAGATGAAGCTTGATGGCAGCTCCCTGGCCGCCCGCCTCAAACACACGGCCAAGTGCGAGCTCACAAGCGCCCCACCCGCGGTTTAATATCTCCTCGCCCCGCTGTTGTTGACTACTCATTAAAGTAAGCTCCCTTCGTAAAATGGGATAACGAGCCTACGCCGCACCTGGCGGCTAAAAAACTTTGAGCATAAACATTTCTTGCGGCTGGTTGAGCGGTGTGCCGTCCAGAAACACCCCGCCGCGTTCGATATAGCCTAGCTTTCGATAAAAGTGCTGTGCCCGCTCGTTTACCTGTGTTGAGGTCATCACCATCCGGTGACCGGCCCCGCGCATTTCGGCTTCCCAATGCAGGACTGCCTGTCGGCCAAAGCCTTTTCCGCGATTGTGTTTGCCGAGATAGATCAGCGTCAGAAACGGCGTAATATCCCAAAGCAAGTTATATCGCATTACCCCGACTGGCTGACTGTCATCACATATAAGGTACACCCGCCGGTCGCGGACTTTGCGCATAAACTCGATTTCGCACAAGTCGGAGTCAAGTGTGTGCCAGAATGCCCAATCACTTTCGGCCGCATATCTGACCTCAAACACCGCCTAGTACGCTTTGCCCCAGACAACCATCTTGTCGGCCGGTTTTCCGCAGCAGACACAAGTTTCGGCGATTTTTTCCTGCTCGAACGGCATACACCGCGACGAGATGCCCGCCTGATTCTTCAGCGCTTCTTCGCAGGCAAGGTCGCCGCACCACATGGCTTTGACATAACAGTTCTGCGCGGAAGAAAGCGTCTTGACTTCATCCAGCGTTGTGGCCGAGAATGTCCGGTCCGCGCGGTTTTTGGCCGCCTTGTCGTAGATGGCCTGCTTGTATTCGGCCAGAATTTCGGGGATTTTTTCTTCCAGCGAATCCAGTGGCAGGAAGTGTTTTTCGCGGTTATCCCGCCGGACAACCACACACTGGCCGGATTCAATATCCCGCGGGCCAAGCTCCAAGCGGAGCGGTACACCTTTCATCTCGTATTCGGCGTATTTCCAGCCGGCCGAGTTGTCCGAATCGTCCATTTTGACCCGGAAGTTTTTGCGCAGCCGCTCGACCAGCGCACCGGCGGCGTCCAGAACGCCCTCTTTGTGCTGGGCGACCGGGATGACCACCACCTGAATGGGCGCGATATCGGGCGGGAGCACAAGGCCGTTGTCATCCCCGTGGGTCATGATGACCGCCCCGATAATCCGGGTGCTCAGCCCCCACGAAGTTTGGTGCGGGTACCTTTGGGTGTTGTCGCGGCCTTGGAATGTGATCTCAAACGCTTTCGAGAAGCCGTCCCCAAAGTAATGGGATGTCCCGCTTTGCAAGGCTTTGCCGTCGTGCATCATGGCTTCGATGGTGTAGGTATCCACCGCGCCCGCGAACTTCTCTTTTTCGGTCTTGACCCCTTTGAGCACGGGGATTGCCAGGTTTTGCTCGCAGAAATCGGCGTAGACGTTCAGCATACGCTCGGTCTCTTCACGCGCGTCCTCGGGGGTTTCGTGCATGGTGTGACCCTCCTGCCAGTGGAACTCGGTGGTGCGCAGGAAAGGCCGTGTGGTCTTCTCCCACCGGACAACCGAACACCATTGGTTGTAAAGCTTTGGCAGGTCGCGGTAAGAGTGAATAATGTTTTTGTAGTGCTCACAGAATAAGACCTCAGAGGTTGGGCGCACGCACAGCCGCTCGGTCAGTTTTTCACTGCCGCCCTGTGTCACCCAGGCAACTTCGGGCGCAAAACCGGCCACATGGTCTTTTTCCTTTTGCAAAAGCCCCTCGGGGATAAACATGGGCATGGAGACATTTTCGTGCCCGGTAGCTTTAAAAGCGCCGTCAAGCAGGCGCTGAATGTTTTCCCAGATCGCGTAGCCGTAAGGGCGGATGATCATACAGCCGCGCACCGAAGAATAGTCGGCCAGCTCAGCTTTTTTGACAATGTCGGTATACCATTTGGCGAAATCCTGATCGCGCGATGTAATCTCTTCGACCATCTTCTTTTGTTGTGACATTTTTATCCTCCGTTGATACTCTCACTTCATCTGTCTATTATAACGCTGTGGGGGGGATTTTACAAGGGCAAAGGAAAAAACGCCCGAAAACGCGATGTGCGTTTTCGGGCGGGGGAAGCTGTGAGGGCTACCACTCGATCGTGGCCTCGATGTAGCCTCCATAAGTCCAATAAGAATCTCCTGTCTGGTAGGAATACATTCTCTGCTTGACCAATTCAAGCCGTACACCAGGGTGTGTTGACACAAAGCTGAACGCCCGTATTTTGGTGAATTTTGAACAGAGATTCTGACGCGCGGGAATGTCGCTGCCCACAATGCAATATTCGGTGTAGCCATCGCGGTTGGTGATCTCATTGCGACAAAGCGGTAAACTTCGTACCCGTTCCTGTCTGTGATTTCCAGCGTTTACCCCCCTCTTGTTGATGTTTTCTTATTCCAAGGGATGCTGTCATAGCGCGGAAAACTACAGGACAAACAAAAACAGCGCAAGTATACAGGGTTGTAAAATCCTAATACCTTACGCCGCTTGCAACACAAAAATCCCCGCAACAACCCGCCAATCTCTTGAAAAATGGCGAACGTGACGGTATAATATACATGCAAGTGTGGCCAATGGCCGTTGGCATAGGAGAGCTTAGATCTCCGACTGCTAGGGGGCCGGGTGTTGTGAGCACCCGGTTCCTGCTTGCTTTTTGTTTGTCCATATCATAATTACCACAAAGCGCGCCGTCTTGCAAGTTATTTGTCAATTGCCCTTTTGCTATAAAAATGTTATAATGTGTCTCAGTTATTACAAGGGAGTCAGTATATGACGAAAGAAAAATCGTGCGGTGCGCTCGTTTACCGCAAACAGGGTGAGGACATACAGGTGCTGGTACTTCGCCACAAAATGGGCGGGCACTGGTCTTTCCCCAAAGGGCACGTTGAGGAGGGCGAAACCGAAGTGCAGACCGCCCTGCGCGAAGTGCAGGAAGAAACCGGCCTTTCAATCAGCCTGCACGATGGGTTCCGCGAGATGGTCAGCTATTGCCCCCGCCCGGGTGTCAGCAAAGACGTCGTCTACTTTTTGGGGTTTGCCGAAGATTCGCGAACCGTCCGGCAGGAAGAAGAGATCAGCGAAATCCGCTGGGTAAATATGGGCGGAATCGGCAACTATCTGACTTACGACAACGACCGCAGGCTGGTGCGCGGAGTCAAGCGTTATCTGCGCGGAAAAGGGGTGCTTCCCCGTGAAGAGTGGCGGGGCCGCCCACGCCGCGGCATTGGCGACAAGCGCAGAAAGCATTAACAGAAGAACGTTGACAGCCCGGCCCCCCGCCGCAGTCAACGTTCTTTGCTATTGAGGTGATGATTGAATGGATTACAGATCCGGGCGGCAATGCGGAGAGGACTACATACTTGAGGGTGTCCGCCACTTTGACCTGGCGGCGATTCTGGATTGTGGCCAGGCTTTCCGATGGTCGCCGGTCGGCGAGGATGCCTACCAAGGGATCGCTTTCGGCCGGCAGTTGACCATCAGGCAGACCGGTGAGCGTCTGATCTTTTACAAGTGCGGCCGCACAGAGTTTGACGCGTTCTGGCGGGGCTATTTCGACTTTGGCCGGAATTACGGTCAGCTGAAAGAAATGTTCGCCCGGTATCCGCACCTCCGGCAGGCGGTCGATCACGCGCCCGGTATTCGTGTACTCAATCAAGACGGCTGGGAGGCGCTGTGTACATTCATCCTCAGCCAGAACAACAACATCCCGCGAATCAAAGGGTTGGTCGCGCGGCTATGCGAGCAGTTCGGGGATGAAATTCCCGGCGGGTTTGTGTTCCCAAGACCGGAGCGGCTGGCCGGCCTTTCGCCCGAAGATTTAGCGCCGGTGCGGGCGGGCTTCCGCGCCAAGTACATAATCGCCGCCGCCAACGCCACAGCGGGCGGTCAGGTGAATTTGGCGGCCATCGCAAAGCTCCCGCTCAACGAGGCCAGAGCGATGCTGATGACCATCCACGGGGTAGGGCCAAAAGTTGCCGACTGCGCACTGCTCTTCGGCTTTGGGCGGGCCGAGTGTAACCCGATCGACGTCTGGATGGCGCGGGTGATGCAGGCATGGTTCCCAAACGGCCTGCCGGAAGAAGTTTTGCCAGTCGCCGGAATCGCGCAGCAATACCTCTTTCACTACGCGAGGGAAAGTCAACTAATAATTAATAATGAACAATGAACAATTAGCAATGAAGGTATCGCTTCGCGATGATTTTAAAATCAAATCGCGAAGCGATACCTTCATTGCTAATTATTAATTGTTAACTGTTAATTGCTTCTTAAACACAAACTCCCCGTCAAAATCACAGAGGATAGATTCCCCCGGCAGCACCTGGCCTTTGAGGATTTTGTCGGCCAGCTTATCCTCGATTTTTCGCTGTACCGCCCGCCTGAGCGGCCTTGCGCCGTAGATGAGGTCAAAGCCCTCCTCTGAAATTTGTGAGACCGCCTGCTCGGTGAAGTCCAATCCGATGCCCATCTCCTTTGCCCGTCCGGAAAGGTGGGTGAACATTTTTCGCGCGATTTCGCGCACTTCTTCCCGGCTTAGCTTATCGAAGATAATGATCTCATCTACCCGGTTGAGGAATTCCGGTTTGAAGAGGCGGCCCAGCTCACCCATCACGTCCTTTTTCATGGCCGCGTCGCTCTGGCCGGATTGGCTGCCGGTAAAGCCAAGGGTTCGCTGTTCGGTGATCTGCCGCGCCCCCGCGTTTGAGGTCATGATGATTACCGTGTTTTTAAAGCTGACCACCCGGCCCTGGGAGTCGGTCAGCCGCCCGTCCTCCAGAATTTGCAGCAGGATGCTCCAGATATCCGGGTGCGCCTTTTCGATTTCGTCGAAGAGCAGGACGCTGTAGGGTTTCCGGCGGACTTTCTCAGTCAGCTGGCCGCCCTCGCCGTAGCCGACATAGCCGGGCGGCGAGCCGATCAGCTTGGCCACCGTGTGTTTTTCCATATACTCGCTCATGTCCAGCCGGATGAGCGAGTCTTGTTTTGCGAAAAGGGTTTCGGCCAGCGCGAGACAGAGTTCGGTTTTGCCCACCCCGGTTGGGCCTAAAAAGATAAATGAGCCGATCGGTCGGCGCGGGTCTTTCAGTCCGACTTTTCCCCGGCGGATGGCGCTGGCTACCGCGCTCACCGCCTCTGTCTGCCCGACAATCCGCAGCCGCAGGTCGTCCTCTAAGTTGATCAGCCGCTTGCTTTGTTCCTGGGTTAGGGTGGTCACCTCGATCCCGGTGATGTCCGCGATCAGCTCGGCCACCTCCTCCTTGGTCACCGCTTCGGCCAGGGCAAGGCTGTCACATCTGGTCCAGCCGCCGCGCAGCTGTGAGATTTTTCCGGCCAGCGCGCGTTCCTGTCCACGGATTTCTCCGGCCAGTTCAAAGTTTTTTTGGCCGATCGCCTCCCGCTTTTCGCCCTTGTACTCGGCTAGCTTTTGTTCGAGCGCGCCCAGGCTGGCCGGGGAGGTGAATGCCCGCAGCCGCACCCGGGAGGCCGCCTCATCGATCAGGTCAATCGCTTTATCGGGCAGGTACCGATCGGGGATATACTTGGCGCTCAGGGTGACGGCGGCCATCACCGCGTCGTCGGTAATCCGCAGTTTGTGGTGCGCTTCGTACCGGGGGAGTATCCCGCGCAAAATTTCGATGGCCGCGTCCTCGCTCGGCTCATCCACCGTCACCGGCTGGAACCGGCGCTCAAGCGCCGCGTCCTTTTCGATATGCTTGCGGAACTCGGCGATGGTGGTCGCGCCAATCAGCTGAATCTCACCGCGCGCAAGCTGCGGCTTTAAGATGTTGGCGGCATCGATCGCCCCCTCGGCTGCCCCCGCCCCGATGATGGTGTGCAGCTCATCAATAAACAGGATGATCTCGCGGTCGGAGCTGACCTCTTCGAGCACAGATTTGACCCGGTCTTCGAAGTCGCCGCGATATTTAGCCCCGGCCACCATAGCCGAAAGGTCAAGGGTGACCAGCCGCTTATCCCGCAGTGATTCGGGCACGCCGGCGTCCACAATTTTTTGGGCCAGCCCCTCGACGATGGCTGTTTTGCCTACTCCGGCTTCGCCGACCAGGCAGGGGTTGTTCTTGCTTCGGCGGGAAAGGATTTGAATCAGCCGGCTGACTTCGCCCTCCCGCCCGATCACCGGGTCGAGAAGCCCGAGCCGCGCCTGTTCGGTCAAATCCCGGCCATATCGCTCAAGGGTTTGGGTGCTCCCGGCCGGCCGGTGCCCTACGCGCGGAGGCGGCGACCTGCGGGCTTTTTCGAGCAGCGCGGCTTCACCGACCTCAGCCCCGATGCTCTCAAGCATCGAGCTGATCAACGCTTCGGGTGAGGAGCCCATTTCGGCCAACAGCTTGACCCCGTAACAATCCGGTTCTTTACCCATAACAATCAGGATATGCTCAGTGCCGACATAGTTTTGTCCCATCACCCGGGATTTGACAATGGCCATTTCGAGCAGTCTTTTTGAGCGTGGGGTAAAATCTTCGGGGGTGAGATTGGTCTTTTGGCCCCGTCCCACGTTTTGGATAATCTGTGTGCGATAGCTCTCAAAACTTAAGTTCTTTTGGGTGAGCACGGTATAAGCCACCCCGCTGCCCTCGTCGAGCATTCCCAGAACCAGGTGCTCACTGCCCACATACGTGTGGCCAAGGGCGCTCGCCTGGCTGATCGCAACGTTGATGGCGTTGTTCGCCTTTTGTGTAAACCCGCTAAAACGGAACATGCAATCCATCCTTTCAAAAGAACCCTAATCTAAGCTTATGCGCCGGCGGCCTGTCAGTATGGTTGGCGGCTGGGCGGAATCTTATTCCAATTTTTCGTCCCAAACTTTGAAAAAAACATATACCCGGTAACCTTTTTTGGCGCCAAAGCATAGGATGGGTTGAAATCATTTGAAGGAGGAATCATACATGTTTGGGAATAATAACAATTGCTGGTGGATCATTATCATACTGCTGCTGCTCTGCTGCTGCTGTGGGGGCGGAAATGGGATCGGCAATGACTTCAGATTCAGAGATTCCTGCTGCGATTAAGCGCTACATACCCGGGTGAACAAAGAACCAAAGGCGGCGAGCATAAGCTCTGCCGCCCTGGTTCTTTTGTTGTGTAAAAAATTATTTTACAGTAGTTTTTTCTTTTAGAAAATGATATAATGTTTTAAGGCACGAACCGGTGTGCGGCGCCGTTTTGCGATTTTGGCTGCCGCACAGTTTAAAGGGAGGCAGACATGTGAGCGCCATCGTAAAGAAAAAACTGCTGATTGTCGATGATATCGAACTGAATCGCGTATTGTTGGAAGACCTCTTTTACGAGCAGTACGATGTGATTCAAGCCTCAAACGGCAAAGAGGCGCTCGATCTGATTGCCGAACATCAAGACAATCTGGCCATCGTTTTGCTGGACCTGGTTATGCCGGTCATGGACGGCTTTCAGGTCATAAAATCGATGATTAACATGGACCTTGGCAGCAAGATTCCGGTTATCATGATCACCAGCGAAGACGACGACGAAAAACTTTTGACCGGTTACGCGCTGGGTGTGGCCGACTTAATCAACAAGCCTTTTAATTCCGATATAGTCGTTCGGCGGGTAAGCAACACCGTTGCACTTTACGCCCACAAGCAAGAGCTTGAGGATAAACTGGCCGAACAGCGCAAACTGCTCGAGATACAGGCCAACCGCCTGCGCGAATCGAATCTGTTTGTGGTGGACGTACTCAGCTCGGCTGTCGAGTTCCGCAGTTTTGAGTCCGGCCAGCACATCAAGCGGGTTCGGCTGCTTACCAAGATATTGCTTGAGCAGCTGCGAAAAGTATATAATTTATCCGAAGCCGAAATCGAGGTAATCTCGAGCGCTTCGGCCATGCACGATATCGGGAAAATCGCCATCACGGACGCAATCCTCCTCAAGCCCGGTCCTTTGACCAAAGAGGAATTTGAGATCATGAAAACCCACACAACCAAGGGTTGTGAGCTACTTAACACCTTGAACTATACTCAGGACGACCACATATATCAGTACAGCTACGATATCTGCCGCTATCACCACGAGCGCTGGGATGGCAGGGGCTACCCCGATGGCCTGAAGGGTGAGGAAATCCCAATTTGGGCACACGCCACAGCGCTGGCCGACGTATATGACGCGCTGACCAGTGTCCGGGTCTACAAAGGGGCGTACACCCACGACGAAGCCGTCGACATGATCTTGCGCGGCGAGTGCGGCGCGTTCAACCCAAAATTGCTGGAAAGCCTGGAGCGAATCCGAGACATCCTCCCCGAAATTCTGGAAAAAATTGGAGGGGGCAACCCTATCTGACTAGATTTTGCTGTGTGCGGAAAAATCGATTATATAGCGAAACGCGGCGGTTAAAAACTTTCCGCCGCGTTTGTTATCCGATATGGAGGCAAGGATATGGGATTTAAGGTAGAGAGCGAACTTTGGGGCAGTGTGTTCGCCGTACCCGGCAAGCTGGTGGACGAGCATCTGCGCCTCTGCGGCGGGGCCGCGCTCAAAGTTTTGCTGGTCCTGCTCAAGTCAAACGGCCAAGCGGCCCCCGCGCAGATTGCCGCACAGCTTGAACTGCCGGTGGCCGATGTGCTCGATTCAATCGGCTACTGGACTGCGGTGGGCGTGCTTGTCCAAACCGGGCAAGAGGAGACCATCCCGGCCGCCCACCCCGGCAAGGTAATTCCCTTTACACCGCCTGAACCCCGTCCTGCTCAATCTGTGCCGCCCGAAGAAAAGCCTGTTGCCGCCGCCCAAAAGCCGGGCGGCCACCGCAAAAAACTGAGCACACGCCAGATCAACGAGATGGGCCGGGAGGATGAGAACATCCCGTTCTTACTCCAGGAATCGCAGATGATTATGGGCAAACCGCTCACCCCGGTGGCCACCGACACAATCGCCGCCCTTTACAGCTATTACGGGATGCAGCCCGAGGTTATCCTGATGCTGCTCCAATATTGTGTATCCCAGCAGAAAGACAATATGCGCTATCTCGAAAAAGTGGCCGCCGGCTGGATGGAGGCGGGGATCGACACCCACGAAAAAGCCGAGGGCGAAATCCTGCGGCTGACTGAACGCGGCAAGCTGGAAAACGCGGTCAGGCGGCTGTTTGGAATCTCCGACCGCGCGCTCATACAAACCGAGCGGGATTACATCGCCGGCTGGAAAGACCTGGGGACGCCGGTCGAGTTGATTGACCTTGCCTACCAGCGGACAATTGAGCTCAAGGGCAAGCTGTCATTTGCTTACATAAACGGAATTTTACAAAACTGGCAGGCAAAGGGGATCAAGGGCGCCGCACAGGCTGCCGCCGAGATGCGCGGGGGAAAGAACCCCTCCGGCACAAACACATCCGGCGCCGGAATGGACGAGATGGAGCAGATATTTAAGTATGGGGATATTTAGATGAGTTACGCAAAACAGGTGTACGACAGGGCGTGGGAGGCTTTAGCCGCCCGCAAGCAGGCGGCCAGGGAGGGCGCTTTGCGCCGCCGGGAAGAAGTGCGCCGCCGCCTGCCCGAGCTGGCCGCCATTGAGCGGGAGATGGCCACTCAGTCGGCAAGAGTCGCGCGCCTGATGATTACCGACCCCGAACGCGCACCCGGCAAAATCGAAGCGCTGGCCGAGCAAAACTTGCGGCTGCAAGCCAAGCGGGAGGCACTGCTGGCCGGCGCGGGATACCCGCCCGACTACCTCGCCGAACATTACACCTGCGCTGAATGTCAGGACTCCGGCTACATTCTGAATAAAAGGTGCGGGTGTATGCGGGCTTTACTCCGCAGTGAAGCCGCCGCACAGCTGGGAAGGTCTTCCACCATGCGGGACTGCACGTTTGAAACCTTTACGCTCGACTACTACGATCAAACCCCGGATGAGACCGGTGAGCGGCCGCGGGATAAAATGCGCGAAAAGTTACGTTATTGCCAGAGTTGGGCGGGTGAGTTCTCGCCAGCCAGTGAGAGCCTTTTGATGGTCGGGCCGGCCGGTGTGGGCAAGACCCATCTTTCTGTGGCGATGGCCGGGCGGGCGGCGTCGGCCGGCTGGGGGGTGGTATACACCCCGATACAGCGGATGATGGACGCGCTCGAAAGCGAAAAGTTCTCGCGGGACAGCCAAACCAGAGAAAAATTTCAGGGCGCGACTGAAACTTACATCGACTGTGACCTGCTTGTCCTGGACGATTTGGGCACCGAGTTTGCCAACGCCTTTACGGGTGCGGCGCTCTTTAATATCCTAAACACCCGGCTGGTCGAAGCTAAGCCGACCATCATCAGCACCAACCTTGAGCTGGCCGACTTAAAATCCCGCTATAACCAGCGTATGGCCTCCCGGCTGATTTACGGTTACAAAGTCCTGCGGATGAGCGGGAAGGATATACGCTACCTTAAGAAGAAGCAAAGGACAATTGACAATTGACAATGGACAATTGTGGTATCGCTCCGCGATGATTTTAAAATTGCGGGGCGATTGCCTTTGCCCTTAATTGTCCATTGTCAATTAAAAAACGGTAACCACACGAGTGTGGTTACCGTTTATTTGATAATGAATCCCCGCTGAGCCGTATGATGCCAGCAAAAACCCGTCTTGCGACAGGGTGGGTGCCCGCCTTGGTTTTCATGCTCCCTTCGTCCGGCTTAACCGGGAGGTCTGCAATCCGCCCCATAGAGCCGGGCTCCCTTTTATAAAAGTGTTGGATTTTATATACGGCAACAGGTACACGCACACAGCAGGGGATTTTTTGCCTTGTCGGCAACAGCTGAAAGGTCGCACGCCGACGGTACTTTGATGCTGTGTCGGCGGTAGCTGTATGGTCGCACGCCGACGGTATTTTGATGCTTACTCTTCTTCGTCTTCGAAGTCGAATGTATCTTTGAGCCGCTCTTTAAAGATAGCGCCCACTTTGTCAAACTCGGCGTCGTCTTCGACTGCTTCGAGCACTTCCTCACCGTCTTCTTCATCCACCCGCAGGATGATCAGCTCGCCGCTGTCCTCAAGCGCGTCTTCAGGATCGTCAAAGACCGGAACCAGCGCGACATACTCAACCCCGTCCACTTCGACTGTGTCAATTACTTCAAACTCGTGCTCAACGCCCTCTTCATCCACCAGGGTGATTAGATCGGCGTCGCCGTTTTCAATTTCATTGTTTTCAATTTCGCTGCTCATTTGTGCCCTCCCGCTTTGGCGTCAACTTCTGACGTGATATATAGTATTCTATACGATTTTTCCCGATAAGTCAATGGATATGTGCGAATGTGTGAAAACATGAAACATTGACAAGCTCTGTGCGTTATTCATAGATTGTTTAAAATTAGTATATTGTTTATATACATATATGCCTAGATGATGGGTTATAATGACAGTACGCTAAAAGAGATAGAGAATGCGAATACGCTAACAGCCGCGACCAAGGCGGCCGGGCAGAATGGGGGTGGTTCCGATGTACAGTCAAGATGAAGTTTCGGTTCGTGGCCGGGGCCAAACGCCAGCCCCGGCAGCGCGGGTTCGCACATAATTTACACAGTGTTTCCCCTCTGTAAAGAAAGAGGCCATAACCTGAATGAGCGGGCGCATCGGCCCGGAGAGTGCGGCCGGCGTGATATGAATGGCGATGACATAGGCTTAGAGAATCGGCCGGATGTGCGACGTAAATAGTGGCCGCAAACACCGAGATGACGCGGAGTACTTGCTGTTTGCCAAGAGCAAAAATTAAGAGGCAAGGCCCGCGGGTAAGAAATTTATATATAGTCGGATTTGGAAACTTTATGCCTATCAACAAACCGCGCCCATTCACTGGGCGCGGTTTTTCAGCGCGTTTGCAAAGTTGCGCAAACTCCGGTATAATATGAATAGTAGATTGAGGGAGTGAAGGGATTACGTGGACAAACACAAAGTAATGGCCATTTTTCTGACGGTTGTGATTTTGTTGACCGGCTGTGCGCAAAGAGGGGAAAGCGATCGGCTGGAAACCAATCTAATACAGTCTGAAACCACGGACCAGGCAAACAGGGAAGATTTGGCGGACCTGGCTCCGGTGGAATTGAACCTCATCCAGTTCGAGCCGCCGCAGCCGGGGGATTTGATCGCGGTGATGGAAACGACTATGGGTACAATTCATATCAGGCTTTTTCCGCAGTATGCGCCATTGGCGGTTGAAAACTTTGTTGGGCTGGCCGGCCAGGGTTTTTACAACGACAGCAACTTCCACCGGGTGATCAACGATTTTATGATTCAAGGCGGGGCGTCCAACCCGGACGGCTCGGGTGCTACCAGCATCTTTCGGGACGAAAACGGCACTCCACAGCCCTTTGCCGACGAGTTCACGGTAGCGCTTTGGCATTTTCGCGGGGCGCTGAGTATGGCGAATCCCGGCTCTCGAGATTCAAATATGAGCCAGTTCTTTATCATGCAAGACAGGCATATCACACCCGCGCAGGTCGATCAGATGCGAAGCCGCCAATACCCCGAAGCTGTGATCGATCGATATATCCAGACAGGCGGCAGACCGCATCTTGACTGGGGGCACACCGTATTTGGCCATGTGATTGAGGGGATGGATGTGGTGGACACAATCGCCGGGGCGGCGACAGACTCTTCAAATGACCGCCCGCTCGAGGATGTGCTGATCCGCTCGCTGACTTTTGAGTACTACGAATGAATAAGTACATGCGGCAACCGGGTGGTTGCCGCATGTGGTTGCTTGGAGCATTCTAAAGTTAGATGTGCAACTTTACAAGATTAATAAGCCGTTACTGGTGTGTATCTGGAATAAACTCTTCCGTTAATAACGCTTTGGCCGTCCAAAGTTCCCAAAACGGTACTATCTCCTGCTCGGATCAAAGCTGCACCACTATACATGATCGTATAACCGTTCATCTTCTACTTTTGCCAGATTTTCATAAAACAATCCATCAGCCTTGACTGAAAAAAGAACTTATACGCAAGCACTGAAATCAATCCGATTCTGATAATTATTATCGTACGTAGCATAACCACCGCAGGGAACGACATAATGTGCGCCATGCTGACATCAGAAATGTCAATTTGGTTAATCGAAATCTCAAGGAATAGCAAGCCAAATGCCAACCAGTGAAGCATAATGCTGGTGTACTTTCTTCTAAACTTGCAAGCCGCCTGCATTACCACCGCACTCGTGAACAAGAGAAGCGTAATGACTGCCAATCGAACCCGGTTTAGAAGAAAAATATCGTAAGACCATGCATTTGCTTGGCTAAAATCAGTTCGGCTAAAATCAGATGCGATATAATAAATGCTGATATATGCGGCAAAGGCAAAAAACACAGATATAATTCTTAAGGTGTGCCGCAGACGAGTTGAAGATAGGCTACACACGATTTCCGCTAGAGTTTGCACCTACACTACCGCTAAAATTGCCCTGAGCGTTATTTGTCAGATTGCTAATGACTCTACCGCTAAATGTGGCTCTCGCCCATCTTAGGCCGTTGCTTCCACTGGTTTCGGCAACTCTTGCATTCTCTACTCTAAGGCCAGCACTGACAAATGTTACCCCACCCCTTGAGTTAAAAATCGTAACGGTATTGTTGGCTGCATTAAAATTGAATCTAGCTGTGACAAAATACCGGACAGCGACACTGCCATGATTATTAATCCAGTGGTCATCTAATCGATATTCTACTGACTGAGCCATTCTGCTTACAGAATCACCCCAATATTGCACGTTGGGTATTGAAGCGTAAAGGTCGGATACCTTCAATGCTTCATCATAAACTACAAACGTCCTTGACACAAAATATAGTCCATCGAGCATAGCAGCAGGTTCGGCAATTCGACCAGCATTAAATCTTGCTGAATCGGCGCGCGACAAAGATGTAGTTTCATAGCCCGTGGATAGTGCCATACTGTTAAGTACGCCCTCCATCTCATCCACTCTTGCTTGATTGCTACTTTGTGCATAAGCAGAAACACCTAAGGAGCAAATAAGAACCAATACCAACACTAGCGACAATATCTTTTTCATTTTAATATTCTCCTTTACTGTTTGCTTTTGAAAGTGTTGCGTACAAACTATCAATTGCACGTCTACCTACTCGGCCTAAACTCCACATAACATGACAACAATAGTTTTTATCAGCGTTGTCAACAGGCTCAAAATCAGATCATCGGCGATTACACCCCCTAACTATACCAGAAACCTCACACAACAACAAGTGCTTACTTGGTAAATATTTCAATATTTACACCTATATATTACCACAATCTCAGGGGGGCGTAAATTGGTAAAAATTATAAAGATTAATGTAAAATTATGTAAAACATCACAACTGCATTTCTCTTCACATCCACACGGCTATTGTCCGGCGGCCAGAGTGCTTTTCCGACAAGAGCTTGGGCTTGGCTTCTCCTAAATAGAGGTCATCCGCGAGGTGGGCTATAAAAGCGTAAAGCTCTAGCAGGGCAGCCGGTTTGTTGATCTCCCGATTTAGCATATACAGTAAGTCAGGGCCACCCGTTCAACGGGTGGCCCTGATCTGCGGACTATTTTTCCGCCTGTGCGTCCTTGGCCTCCTGCTCTGCTTTTTGCCGCTCGGCTTCTCTTTCTTCCCGCCGCTGTTTGGCCTCTTCACGCAGACGTTCTTCGCGCAGGTCGCGGTGTTCCCATTTGAGCAGCTCCTCAAGCGCGGCCATCGAGAGGATGTCTTTGCTGAGCATGGATAAAAACACCCCGAGGTTGATCAAATCGTCCCGCTTCATTGAGCAATAAAGTTGATTGGCAATCGCCGCGATCGCCGCGTTCAGCTGGCACGGATTGATCGAGTTCATAGCGAAAACCTCCGTGGTTACCAATCAAAATCATCGCGATATGATATCTGTTCGGTCAGCTCGCCTGCATCGCGAATGAATTGTCCACCAGCCGGTAAAACGGCGCGGTCTGGCTGAGTTCACCCGCCTGTTCCATCACCATTTGCAGGCGGTAAAACGCGTCCGGGGTCATAACCGGTGTGTGTGAATAGGCCTCAATCCGCTTGTAATTGGCGATGGCGCGCGCCATGATCTCAGGGTTTGCGTCCGGGAAGAAAGGCGATATTGCTTCAGCGATCTCTTCCGGGCTGTGGGTTTGCACCCACTCCTGCCCTCTTTGCAGCGCGTTCACAAAACTTTGGATCACTTCGGGGTTCTCTTCAATAAAGCTGCCCAGTGCATAGTAAGCGGTGTAGGGAATTTCGCCCGCCCACTCACCGACTGAGGCGACAATGTACCCGCGGCCCTCCAGTTCGATGGTGGAGGCGGCCGGCTCAAAGACGGTGACAAAGTCGCCGGTACCGCTCAAAAACGCGCCGGTCATAGCCGCGAACTGAATGGACGAATCAAAGTTTACGTCCACGTTTGGGATTAACCCGGCCTGGCGGACGACATACTCAAGCGCCATATAAGGCACACCCCCCCGGCGCCCGGGCAGAAGATGCGCGCCGCGCAGGTCGGCCCATTCAAAGTCGGGCATGGGCCGGCGGGCAACCAAAAACGAGCCGTCCCGCTGGGTGAGCTGGCCAAAGACGACCGCGTGGTCGGCCCGGCCCTCGTTAAAGACGTAGATAGCGGCCTCCGGCCCTGAAAGCCCGATCTGAACCGCGCCCGAGATCACCCCGGTCATCACCCGGTCGGCCCCTTCGGCGGTCACCAGCTCGATTTGCAGCCCTTCTTCTTCAAAGAAGCCCAATGCCAGCGCCACATACTGTGGCGCGTAAAAGACCGAGCGGGTCACCTCGCTCAGCGCGACTACAGTCAGCTCATCCTGGCGATTGTTTGACGCGCATCCCGCGAAGATGCTAATCCCCAAAATCAGAACCAACATCAGCGCCGCCATTCGCCGCCACCTTTTGTTTTCTTTCAATGTCATTACCTCCCATATTTTGTTTGTGTATGCGAAAATCAGCTTTGACTGAGCGCTTTCATCACCACCCGCTCAAGCAGCACAACCCCGCCGTAAAGCAGGGCGGCCAGCAGAGCCAGCAGCAATACACTGGTCATCACCAGATCCATCTGAAAGACCTGGCCGCCGTAGACGATCAGATAGCCCAGCCCGGCCCGCGAGACCAGAAACTCCCCGGCGATCACCCCGACCAGTGAAAGCCCGATGTTGACCTTGAGTGAGCTGAACAATGTATGCAAATTGGACGGGTAAATAATCTTGACAAACGTTTGAAGCCGCCCGGCCCCGAATGTCTCCGCCATCTTGATGAGTTCCCTGTCGGTGGAAACAAACCCGCCCAACATTTCAAGCACGGTGACAATCAACGAGATAGCCAGCGCCATCACAATGATCGCCTGCATACCGGCTCCCACCCATACAATGATGACCGGGCCGAGCGCGATTTTGGGCAGCGCGTTGAGCACAACCAGATAAGGCGCGGCCACCCGTGCCAAAAACCTCGACCACCAAAGAATAAAGGCAAGCAGGTTCCCGAGCAGGGCGCCCAGCCCAAAGCCGACCAGTGTTTCGAATGTGGTAATCCCGACATGAAGCATCAGCCCGTTCTCCCGTAAGTTTGTCAGCGTGCGCAAAACCCGGGCGGGGGAACTCATGATAAAACTGTCAATCAGCCCCAGCCGGGCAGAGATTTCCCAGCCGGCCACAAAGAAGATCAGCAGGCCGACCTGACAAAGCCGGACAAGCAGACCAAGCCTTTGCTGTTCGGCCAGATAGGCCGCGCGGGCAGGCGAGAGGCCGCCCGCGGGTGAAAACTTTTTAAACATGAACATCAAGCTCTTTCCAAATAGTGTTAAAATAACCGGCAAAGGCCGGGTTGGACCGGCGTTCTAAAGGTGTGGCTGCGGCGAGGTCGACACTGTGGACCGACTTGACCCGCCCCGGCCGGTGAGAGATAACGATCACACGCTCAGCCATGCTGATCCCCTCCGGGATGTCGTGTGTGACCATGATGGCCGTCTTGCCCATACTTTTGAGTATTCGAAAAACATCGTCGGTCACAGCCAGCCGGGTTTGGTAGTCGAGTGCCGAAAAGGCTTCGTCCAGCAAAAGAAGGTCGGGCCGAATCGCCAATGTCCGGATCAGGGCCGCCCGCTGACGCATCCCGCCCGAAAGCTGGGCCGGGTATTTGTCCGCGAACTGTGCCAAACCGTAAGACTCCAGCAGCTCGTCGGCATATGCGATGTTCCCGCTTGTCATCATCCCGCGAATTTCCAGCCCAAGCAGCACGTTCGCGCGGATGGTCCGCCACCCCAACAAGTTATCTTTTTGCAGCATGTATCCCACCTGGTTGCTCACGCCGCGCAGGGGTGCGCCGTTTAAGTAGACTTTGCCGGAAGTGGGCGGCTCAAGCCCCGCGATGATGGAAAGCAGGGTCGACTTCCCACAGCCGGACGGGCCGACCAGCGCGATCAACTCCCCCTTTCCGGCGGAAAAGCTTATACTTTCGAGCGCGTGCACCTCGCCGTTTTCGGCCTGATAAGTGAGCGAGACATCCTCCAGCCGCAAGACTTCGCGCATATCCGCACCCCCTTTCCCATATCTGTAAAGTCGCGTACAGTCCAGTATATTAAACTGGACCGACAGGGGTTCAAGATCAATTGTAAAGCGCTTACCACAAATATTCTTTGGGGATGTTTGCTTTTTGTCCGATATCTGGTACAATGAGGTGTGTTGCCTAAAGAATAAAGGATCGTTAAAGGAGATCAATATGAAACGCAAACTAACGGCATTCTTGCTGTCATTGGTTCTAGTTCTAAGCCTGGCGGCCTGTGCGGCCCCGACGCCCGCACCCGCCCAGCCCGACGCTGAAGACGCGGCCGGCGCAGATGATATGGCTGAGTCAATTCTTCTTGTGGGCGACGATCAAGTGATCGCGACCTTGGGTGAGTACACGCTTCTGGCCACCACATACGCGTATTTCTTTGCCGTCTCGCGCACGAATATGGAGAACAGCGCCATGATGTCCGGCTACGGCCCGGGCGATATGGCCGCGTTTTGGGCGATGGAACAAGGCGGGGTCAGCATCCGCGACATGATGCTTGAAGAGACCATGAGCCTCGCAAAAGAATACACCGAGCTTTACCGCACAGCAGTCGCGCTCGGCGCGGCTGAGTCGGAGGAGGCCGCCGAAATGGCCGCGGCGCAGGTCGAAGGGCTGCTGGCCGGCCTTGGCAACAACGAGGATGCCTTTATCCGCAATTACAACCTGACCCCCGATCAAATGCGCGGTGTAATGCGCCGGCTTGGCGTCGCCGTCGAATACCTCCAAAGCGCGATGGAATCGATCGAAGTCACCGAAGCGGACATGCTTGAGGCTTACCTCGACGACCCCGACGCCTTTGACCAGGTGACGGTGCGGCATATCCTGATCAACGCAAACGACGGGATGTCTGCTGAAGAACAAGAAGCCGCCGGCACGCTGGCACAGGAGCTGCTCGCGCGCATCGACGCCGGCGAGGACATCGGCACGCTGGCCGGCGAGTATTCGGAAGACCCCGGCTCGCGGGACAACAACGGCGAATACACATTCGGCCAAGGGGTGATGGTACCCGAGTTCGAAGCATTTGCCTTTGGCGCTCAGCCGGGAGATACCGGCGTTGTCTGCACAAATTTTGGCTACCATGTGATGGAACTGATCGGCCGGACCGGGTTTGACCAGGTCTCGCCTGCCCAGCTTGAGCAGCAGGCGCGGTTAAACCTCTTCTATCAAAACCACGCTGATCTGTACGGCCGGGTTGAGTCGCCCGATTGGGTTTACGACCGGGAGCTGCTGGCGCGGTTCGCGGCCCAGCTCGCTTAGATGAACGAGGAAGCGTCTGTCCGCGTCGCCGTTATCAGCGACATACCCGCCATTCATGCGCTTTATAAAATCCTTTTCGCCGAGATGTCCCAGCTTCAGCCGGGAGTTTGGCGGCCGGCCGAGATGCCCCGCAGCTTCATCGCAGAGCTGGTAGCGGGTGAGCGGTCGAACATCCTGCTGATTGAAGAGGGTGGCGAGATCGCCGGGTTCGCGGTGGTACAAGACCGGGACACACCGCCGCTCAACTGCCTGCACAAGAACCGGTTTTGCTACCTGCTTGACTTTGTGGTGCAGCCGAACCGGCGGGGCAAAGGGCTGGGCAAAGCTCTGCTGGCCGCGGCCGAAGCCTGGGCGCACGAGCGAAACTTAAAATGGCTTGAGCTGAACGTTCTGGCCGAAAACACAGGCGCAATCAAACTCTATGAAAAGACAGGGATGAAGCCGTCCGGGTACACCATGCGCAAGATGTACACCTAAACAAAAAACGAGCCGACCGGGTTGCCCGGTCGGCTCTGTGTGTTTTACCGCTATGTCGCTTTCTTCTTTTTCATCCGCAAATCATGGGAGAGTACCCGCTTGCGCAGGCGCAGGCTTTTGGGGGTGACTTCAAGCAGCTCATCGTCCGCGATGAACTCAAGGGCCTGCTCCATGCTCATCACCCGCGGGGTGATCAGGCGGATGGCGTCATCGCTTCCGGAGGCGCGTATATTGGTCAGTTGCTTGCGCTTGCAGACATTTACGGTCATGTCGTCGCTTTTGGCGTTTTGGCCGACGACTTGTCCGGCGTAGACCGGCGTACCCGGCCCGATAAAGAGTGAGCCGCGCTCTTGGGCGCCCGAAAGGCCGTAGGCCACCGCCTCCCCCGGCTCAAACGCGATCAGCGAGCCGTTTTGGCGCCGTGCAATCTCACCTTTGTAGGGGGTGTACCCCTCAAGCAGGGAGGACATGATCCCCTCGCCGCGAGTGTCGCTCAAAAATTCGCTCCGGTAGCCGAACAGCCCGCGCGAAGGTATGACAAACTCAAGCCGCATCCGGCTGCCCACCGGGTTCATTCTGCGCAGTTCCCCTTTGCGCGGACCCAGTTTTTCCATCACCGCGCCGACCGAGGATTCCGGCAGGTCGCAGATCAAACATTCAAGCGGCTCGTGCAGCGCGCCGTCGATCTCTTTGTAGAGTACGCGGGGGGTGGAGACCTGAAACTCGTACCCCTCCCGGCGCATGGTTTCCATTAAGATAGAAAGGTGCATCTCGCCGCGCCCGGCCACATTCCAGCTTTCGGAGAACTCGGTGTCGGTCACCCGCAGGGACACATCCCGCAAAAGCTCGCGGTAAAGCCGATCCCGCAGGTTTCGGCTGGTCACATATTTGCCCTCCCGCCCGGCGAAAGGCGAGTCGTTGACCGAAAAGGTCATCTCGACCGTCGGGTCGGAGATTTTGGCGAAAGGCAGCGCCTCCACCTGGTCGGGGTCACAGACTGTGTCCCCGATTGTGATGTCCTCCACCCCTGAAAAACAGACGATCGCGCCCGCATCCGCGCTTTCGACAGGCACACGGCGCAAATCCTCGATCTCATACAGGTTGACGATTTTGGCTTTGTAGGGCGATTTTCCGCTGCTTTGGTTGCAGATCATGACTTCCTGCCCGGCCTTGACCGTTCCCCGCTCGACCCGGCCGATCCCGATCCGCCCGACATACTCGTTGTAATCAATCGAGCTGACCAGCAGCTGAGTGGAACCGTCAACAGTCACATCCGGTTCGGGGATATGGCTGAGTATGGTGGAGAAAAGCGGCAGCAGGTCAGAACCCGCGTTGTCCGGGACAAGGGAGGCCGTGCCCGCCCGGCCCGAACAGAAAAGCATAGGGGATTCAATCTGCTCGTCGGTTGCGTCTAAATCCAGCAGGAGTTCGAGCACCTCGTCGATAACCTGGTAGATCCGCGCGTCCGGCCGGTCGATTTTGTTGACCACGATGATGATTTTGTGGCCCAGCTCAAGGGCGCGGCTGAGCACAAAGCGGGTCTGGGGCATCGGCCCCTCGGCGGCGTCCACCAACAGCAGCACGCCGGACACCATCTTGAGAATCCGCTCGACCTCGCCGGAAAAATCGGCGTGGCCTGGTGTGTCTACAATGTTGATTTTGACCCCGTCGTAGCGGATCGCTGTGTTTTTGGCGAGAATTGTGATCCCACGTTCCCGTTCGATGTCGCCTGAGTCCATCACCCGCTCGGCCACCTGCTGGTTTTCGCGAAAGACCCCGGCCTGACTTAACATTTCATCCACGAGGGTTGTCTTCCCGTGGTCAACGTGTGCGATAATTGCGATGTTGCGTAAGTTCAATTTGATTCTGCTCCTTTGCTGGTAATTGCCGCCATATAGTATACACTATTTCGCCCCGGCTGTACAGGTCAAAGCCAAAAGTAGCTGTCCTGCGCTGTCAAAGCTTCAAAAAATACGGCTATCCAAACAGTTCATAACATGATATAATTGGAGAAACAACGGAAAGGCGTGGGGATAAAATGGCACAGCAAGAAGCGATGGGAATAACAGAATTCTTTGAGAAGTTCAATAGCG
>Ga0123352_10001746_pt1 | contig 29383 bp, 22 predicted proteins | sample TergutLab28metaG_FD_89700 | JGI IMG/M metagenome (GOLD analysis project Ga0123352, IMG submission 89700) | Labiotermes labralis P1 segment gut microbial communities from Petit-Saut dam, French Guiana - Lab288 P1 | ecosystem: Host-associated > Arthropoda: Insects > Digestive system > Gut ... | reverse complement strand
GGAAGTACTGATTTAATTTTGCTGACTGCGCATTTTGGTATAAGCCTACTACATAACTGTACTAAAATACAGTACCTGCTTTACAGTAATTGTTCAAAGTGTCCTCCTCCAGTTGCTAAGCAGGTTTCAGCACACATGAGCAGGAACCGAATAGCAGAAGCAACATAGTCTGGATGGTTGCATATGTGTTCAGCCGCTGCAAAAATACGATCGTGCAGTGCTGCTCTTGACTCGACCTTAGTTTCATACACTGACATCTTCATGTGGCTCCAGAGGTAATAATCAAGAGGTGTAAGATCTGGTGACCTAGGTGCCCATGCAACGGGCCCACCACGACCTAACCAGCAGTTAGGGAAGGATTCATTTAAGTACTCCCTCACGTGCCGAGTGTAATGTGGGGGAGCCCCATCATGTTGGAAGTACATTTGGCTCCTTACCATTCACGGTATATCTTCCAACAAACCTGGTAACGCATTCCTCAGGAAGGCTTCATACGTGTTTCCCGTTAAATTGTTGTGAAACACAAAAGGTCCGATCAACCTGTTACCAAGCACACCACACCATACATTTACAGAAAATCTCCTTTGGAAGTTGGTTACACGTGCCTCATGTGGATTTTCATGGGACCACGTATGCACATTCCGTGAGTTATTTATGCTGTCCCGGGTAAAAGACACTTCATCTGTGAATAAAATGACGCTTAACAGTTTGGGATGTGCTGTTATCCAGCGGCACAAATCCATACGTTGAGCATGGTCGCCTGGTTCCAGATGTTGTACCCTTTGATCTTCTTCATGTAAAGTTCGCCACACCTGTATACGTGATACACCAATGCGAGAGGCCATTCTACGAGTGGACAGATGTGGACTTCTCTGAACCATCTCAAGAATGTTCTCTCTTGTGTTAATCGTTCGTACCACCTTCCTTTCAGACCACACAGCAACACTGGGAAGACAGCCAGTATCACGCAATGTCTGGTTAATACAAGTAAAAACACCTCTAGACAGAATCCTTCGGTCGGGAAAACACCTTTGGTATTCTTCAACAGCAGCATGTGCATTGCCGTTGCAAAATCCATACACAAAATGCATGTCACAATATTCCACGTGGGAAAACACAGAAGGCATTTTTGCAACTCCGTGCGAGCAACTAACCGTCACGCAGGCGCAATTAACACTGCATTCCAGTCTCAAGGACATTAGCACTGTCACGTGATGCATCAGCTGTGCAGGTTGCAGTATTCGGAACCGCAAGAAGCTCCCACTTTTTTCTGGCCATTATCTCCGTAATCGTTCAACTTTGGATATAGGTGTTTTGGGTTATATCGGTATACTTTAACATAAGGAACACTGTCCCAAAGTCTGGCACATTCCTTCTGGGACACCCTGGTTACAGTTTCAAAATATTTTGTTCTACTTTAGGCTTAAACACAGTAAATTTTACTAAAAATTTTCCTTAGAGGTGTATGTGGAAATATCAGCAGTTTTCTCCTTGAATACTAACACAACAAGATATAAAACATAAAAAATGTGAAAATGGTGGTTGCCTCTCTGAAGGTGCTGTTTCAGAATTTTCCAAAGGAGACAGCTTGCAAAATAGAAACCCAGTTCAGAATAGCTGATTTCGAGAGATCAAAACTTTGGATGTCATAAGTGCAGAACAAAAGTGTTAAACATACAACTGTGAAGTATGGTGCTCTCATTCCATAAAAATATGCCAGAACCACTCAACATTAGTTGCATATTGTGAATTCCTATTATGAGCAATAACAAGAACCTCTTGGAAGAACCTGAGTCTGTTTATGTTTAAGTGATTCCAACTATATGACGAAATTCATACTTTTTCATATCTTATAGTTGTATAATTTTGATTGGTATAGTTTTTCACTGTTTAGTAGGGGCCAGACATAACCAGAAATTTTGATGTGTTAACCATGTCTATAACTTAAACATTCAAGCATGTACTCCAAAAAATGTTTTTTCTGTCTCCATACCAAATTCCACATGCCTGTTTTCATTGCTTCAGTAGTTACCAGCAAAACAAAAAATGTAAAGCACAGTAAACATGTTACTCTAAATTACATAAAACTTACTTTAATCAGATATGCAGTTTCTTTGGCTCTGCATTATGTGGCCCTAATGTCGCTGGCATGATACCAATTTGCAGAATTAACACTTAGTATTACTGATAGTAGAAAATTGAAGCCTACAGAAGTGCGATGGCCTCCATTGGTTTGATGTTAATATCGTTTGAATGTAAACGTGTTTGACTAAAGAATCATTAGGACAGGAGAAGTCACATGTACAGCTAAGCTAGGGTCTGTACACACACACACATGCACGTGCACGTATGTGCACACACAAACAAATGAACATGATAATACTTTACAAAACATGTAAGGCAGTTGAGTTAGATAGAACATGAGATCCCATAATGCATCCCCAGTGCTTTGCTACAAATTTGATTTGTGAAAAGCATATTAAAAATGGCAGGGTTGACTGAAAATATTCCAAAGGATGAAGTGCAAAATGAAAGACAAAATAAGTTCTGCATAGATGATTAAAAAGACTGCTGTGAAACATGGAAATGAATGATTTTTTTTTTGGAGCTGCGTCAGGTGTTATGATTTATATGTATTTGAAAACTGTGTACTAGTAATTTTGTATTGACATTTAATTTTACCTGGTTATAATCCAACACTTTCTTACTTATAGGCAGGAACATGTGAAGCTCCATGAGCAACATAAGGGACATGAATCTATGCACGCAGAGATGGTTCTTATTCTTCTTATCACATTGGTTGTAGCTCAAATTGTTCTAGTCGAGTGGAAGAAGAGGCATTACAGGTCTTACATGGTGTGTAAATGAGGAACTCAGCCTTTACAGTAATGTACAAACTCATGCGTATGTTATTATGAGCACTGTAGCTTGTTTGTTACTGTGCAAGATGTAAGGTTTTTATGGCAGGTTTGATGAAGATTCAAGTCTTCTGGGATGTTACATTGTGTGAACTGGGAAATAGTTACTGTTCTTCTAGAAGGTTGTCCTGCCTCGATCTTCATGTCTAGCATTCCACTCCTTTTCTGCTGCTGGTTCCAGCAGATGGAGGCAGGTTGATTCTGCAAAACATCAACGTTTATTTAACAGATGACACAGCATAACATCCCAGAAGAGTTCAAACTCCTTTGTCCATCACTGTCACACTGTAAGTGATTGTGATATTATCAATCTTCGAGAGAGAGTTTTTGCTAGTGTTGATTTCTAAGACAGTAAACAGGGCTGTTCCCCTTCAAAATTATCACCTCTGCTTGGTGGAATTTATAAGGGATTTGAAGGTATGGTGATACTGAGTTGTACAGTTGTCGACCTAGCAGTCATGTAAGTGACATTACTCCAGTGTTACTGTGGCATGTAAGAGGAAATTACTTTATGATCCACTGCCAAACAGGCTTAACATGCGAATGTCTGTAGACACTACATGAATGGACATGTATCATAATATATCAACAGCATGTATTCTTTCCTGGTTTGTTGTATGTGCTATATTTCAGGTAAGTACCGTAATGTTTACAATTTGATAGGATCATAACATGAGAGAAGTTTTTTCTTAAAGATGTATGAAAAGAATTCAGTATCTTGTACTGAATGGATTTGTTTTCACCTTGCGTGTCATATCATTGCAACATGCTATACCTTGTCAGTCTTTTAGTTATGAACTTATTGTATGGCCACATGAATATGTACCATGTATGACCACCAAACTCTTGTGTAACACTGGCTGTTGAGTGCTAAAATTCTGTAGACTTTCTGTGAGTATAAAATTGCAGTTTTTGTCAGTTTGTAATGCTGTTCACTGTATTGCAGAATTTGTAAAAGCTACACTTATTTATTGTAGCTCAGTTGGTGTAGTGACTGACTACAGGCTGGACGGTCCGGGATCGAATCCCGGTGGGGACGAAATTTTCCACCCGTCCAGACCAGCCCTGGGGCCCACCCAGCCTCCTGTGTAATGGGTACCGGGTGTTTCCCGGGGTAAAGTGCAGCCGGGTTGTGCTGCTGACCACTCATCCTGTTCTAGTGCCGCGGTCATGGAAGAGTAGAGCTATACCTCTACCTACCCTCAGGACCACACCAGGCCTGTAACAGGATCACTTCACTTTTACACTTATTTATTGGGCACTTGTAAATAGCATGTCTTTAATACAGGATACAAAGGATTGCGATAAATAGGGTTCCCCAAGTCATAAAGATTAAATGAGAAGTCATTACAGTGTTAACTCTAGTTAATTTATTTCACTGGTGTGCCATTCTTTGTCAAAATAACCCTCAAACACAGTAATGCATTTTCCCAGTCGTGGCGTGACTTTTAAATATTCCATCATAGTAGAAGTTGGCCTCTTGTATTCACAACCATGTTGTGTACAGTTCTCAAGGTAACTCCAGTGTAGCAGATTAATCTTGAATTGTGACTAGTCGGTTTTCCACGATCATTTTCTTGACTTGTAATGCATTCACATCTTTGTTGTGCTGACCTCACTGATGTGATTATCAGGATGGATGTACAACAATTTTTTAACTTTCTGCACCTATTTGTGACATGCCGCGCTGTCGATATAACATCACCATGCACTGTCATCAACTAGCAGTGAATTTTTATGGTGGATGCATGTTTTGTCCATTAAAACTGAATCATACTACAAACTTTGTCAAGGGAGTAAGTTTATAGAGTCATTAACATTGCACAGTGAATATATGAATATCATCTGACTGAATGATTGTACCGTGTGCCATCTGTTGTTGCATGTAACGTGTATTAGAAGTTCTGCTTCCTACCAAAAAAATAAAATGCATGATTAACACAAACAATACAGGCTAATAAACCTTCGTCATTGATTCTGCCTTATTGTTGGACACTAGAAGTTTCTTTTTGATTGAGTATGCCATGACTGAGGCTTGATGCCTTATGAATTATTATTCTTTATGTTTGTGTGTGTGTGCGCGCGCGCGCGCGCGCGTGTTTGTGTGTGCGTGCGTGTGTCGCGTGTTTGTGTGTGTGTGCATGTGCGCGTGTTTGTGCGTGCATGTGCGCGTGCGTGCGTGTTTGTGTGTGTGTGTGCGCGCGCGTGTGTGTGTGTGCGTGGGCTTGCGTGTGCGCGTGTGTTTGTGTGCGGTGTGTGTTTGTGTGTGTGTGCGTGCGCGCGCGTGTGCGTGTGTTTTTTTTTGTGCCTACTGTGGAAACGATGGTTTAAGTATTTGGAAATTTTACAAAAAGGAATTAATTTCTGCGTACAAGGAAATGTGAAAAGCCTTCAGCATATGACGCACCTTAATTCTCAAATTGGTTTTTCATTATTTTGTTTGTTTCGACATGTGGCATCATGTATTATTCAGTGACTCGGTATCCAAGGTTAATATCAGTGTAAACACAACTATAAATATAATGGAATTCATGTTTAAACTGATACTAACTTTGTATATTGAGTTATTTTGTTAGATATAGATGAAACTGGAGGACTGTGAAACTTCCGTGCTTATTATAAGACATTCTGTTTAGTAGTTGCTGGGAGACACTGGATTTGAATACTTACATATGTGGAACTACACACTGTGGTTTTGATCAAGAACTACAGATCTTTGTTTACTTGGTATATGATTTATTGAATGGTGCTTTCACTTGTTATAATTATATAGGTTTCAGTGATAAGATAATTAGTGCCTAATGAATTGAAAATGAATGTGAAGAAAGTGATCATGACCTAGCTGAAGGTACTATTTCAGCTCTTGCCTTGGACAACATAGGAAAAACATAAAATTTATTTTAGCATAACCAATCTCTTGTTGCACATTTGAACTAGAACATCCTAAATATAACACAGGAAAACTATCTCCATGGTCACCACAATGAATGGTGAAAGAAGTTTAACAGTAAGACACTTTATAAATCAAGAAATATTAAGTAGGGACTCTACTGTATTATTCATATTGTTATTGGTCCCTATTTCTTTCCAGTTTTCTACCCTTATTGGTATGTGGATTATTCCATTACTATTGTGCCTGAAGAATCAGTGGTGGCGTTTCTTATTTTTATGGCTACTGTTTTCCTGCATAACTAGTCTAGTAGTGAGGAAAGCTATTCAGAAACCAATTGAAGGTACAACCCCCAGGTTTGTTAATATTTTTTATAATAATGACAGCCTTTTGTTCTACAAATGAACTTTAAATATTTAAAAAGTAGGAAATGATGCATCTTTATAGAACAAAGTGATTAACCTTTGTCTCCTCTCAGATTGGTCTACAAGTGGTTTTACTTTATCTACAAAGCAAGTTATGCTCTGGGCTTGATAGGATATATCATCATGATGGCTACATTTTTTGGACTGAATGTAGTATTTGATTCCAAACCACATATTTGGATGGATGTTGGATTGCTCTTCCTATTTTATGGCCTATATTATGGAGTTTTGGGCCGAGATATAGCAGAAATATGTGCTGACAAAATGGCGTCACATATTGGGGTAAGTGTATCGCATTCATTAAATTTTGTTATGACTGTGTGTGAGTGAAATGAAAATTATTCACACAGACTAGCAATTTAGTCTGCATACTCCAAGGAATGTATGACACATGTCCCATATGAACACATCGTGCTGTTATTTTGAAAGCATACAATTCTTCACTCCAATGTTAGAAGGAAATATTTTGTTTCACTTTCTCGCTCCATAATTTTCAAGTATTAATTTTTGTATTACTGTGTATTTGTCAAATTTGTTTCAGGAGTATGACATTGATAGGCTTAGGACACTATCTTGCACGTCTGAATGTAAAAGAATGTCAGTATTACAGCCAGGACTGTGTCTGTCAAAATTTGCAGTTGCAATGAGGAAGCAGTGATAAATGGGACAACATTTAGAACCATGTAAATATTCATTCAATCAGCCTGTGGCTGTGAAACTTCTGTGCTGTATGACAGATTTGCAGAAATTTTCCAGAAATCTAGGAGGCACCTCATAATTGGAGGAACCAGAAGAGTGAAATTAAGCTAAGTTTCATACTTGAGGACCCATAAATATCAACACTTTACTGTACAAAATTTAGTAGCCACATCAGCCTGACACCTAGGTTGTGTGCACTTGTACCCCATGAATAACTGCATGCTTATTGCTTTCCTTTCTTTGGTGTTAAAAGAAGTGGAGTGGAGAATTATGGAAACAAACAAGATATTGTTGCACGTTTGTTGATACATGTTATTTATAAGAAAAGGAGTAAAATGGAAATTTGTGCCTTGTTTGGGCATTGAAAGAAATCATTTGTTACAAATCTTTTGCTGTATATCTTGAATGTGCTATACTTTTCGTAATTACTTGTGACAATAATTCATAAAAAGGTCAGATTATTTCTACTCTTTGAGGGGCTGTTTGATTGATTGATTAATTAATTGAGTAATTAACATTAGGTTCGAGCCCTTACGGTCCTGATACACCTAGGCCTTATAGACGGGCCCTTTGTGCCCCATAATCAAATATCAACTCAGAAGAGCCCTGTTCCTTTACTAAAGTTCCAAATGGCCCCCAGACTTAAAACCTTAATGACCTCTGGGTCCTACAAAGGAACCTAGATATACATTTCTCTCAAAAGTCCCAGCAAACGAAACCCCTCCAGATTTCCCAAAAGGGCCCCTATGGAGAGGGGGGCCCATTTACAGGGCATTTGCATCTCTCTCAAAACCTCATCTTTCAGGTTCTCCAGTAAAGGAGCCCTCCCTCAAGGTCCCCTTGATGGAATCCCTCACAGAGAGATGCCCCACCACTAGAGCCCTCCTTAATTCATCTATCAAAATCCCCGGTATATGAGCCCCCCTCCCCACATACCAGGTTCCCCTCGGATGGAAAGGGGCCCCCATGGAGAGAGATGCCCATATGCGGAGACTTTCTTAACATATATTTCAGGGTCCCCAGTGAAGAAACACCCCCCTGAGGCCCCCTCCACAGAGCCTCTTCAAAGAGAGATGCTCCATCCCCAGAGCCCCCTTCATCCAGCTCTCAAAGTCCCCAGTAGAGGAGCCCTCCAGGTTCCCCAAATGGGCCCCCTATGGAAAGAGATGCCCGTCTCTAGAGCCTTTTCTACATATCCTTGAGGGTCCCCAGCAAGGGAGCCCTCCATCCAGGTTCCCTTCACAGAGCTCCCATAGAGAGAGAGACACTCCACCTCCAGAAGAGCCCCTTTCAACCATATCTCAAAGTCCCCAGTAGATGATCCCATTTCAGTTTGCCCAACTGAGCCCCCCTGAAGAGAGATGGCCATCCCCAGAGCCTTCCTTTCATAACTTTAAGGGCCTTTAGCAAAGGAGCCCCCCCCCCTCCATGTTCCCCCAACAGGGTCCCTATTGAGAGAGAAGCTTCATCTCCATAGGCAGTCGTTTTTTCCTTCATTTATATCTGTCAGAGTCCCCAATAAGGAGCCTACCCATGAAAATGGGAAAAACATTTGGTCATCATCCACTGAGCCCCACATGGACAGAAGGCCTACATACAATGGGGTGCAGCCTGGTTCCCCAAGGGGATCGTTTATGACACTGCAATCTCTACCCCAGTGCCATGCAGCCTTCAGCACAATACCTTCCACCTTGGCTTGGGTAGACCAGAGCCCCGTTAGCCAGCGTGTGTCATGGCAACCCCCATCAGGGTATACCCTCCACAACTGTTACTGCCTCCCACATAACCCAGGGTAGAGCAGAGTACGAATCTATGATACCCCGAGGTAAGGATGAGGGGTTGGATTTATGGGAGGCTGGGTCAGCTCCTAGTGATCCATAAACAATCTTGAACCCGTCATGCCATTCTCACATCCTGGACTCGGACACCACTTGTTTGCTCTACACTATCCAAAATGTCTGGAGCATTTCGATTAAACACTTCCTAGTCACTGGCAAAATTGATGTTAACCTGCTGCTTGCAGTAATCCACTTCCCTGCCTTAGAGCCTTACACAAACTGTGCCCTCATCTGGACCCTGTTGTGCACATTATTTGAAAAGCAGCTGGACAATTCTCTTAATCTAGGACAGTTATGATAAGACATGCAGGAAAAATGCTTGTGTCCTTGTTGCTGTATTTGCTTACAGGAGGGGGACAAAATAATGAAAACACTAGACGATATTCTAATAAAACTCTTTATGTTGGATGCACTGAAAGAACATCAGTTGTATTTTCCATTATTCTTTCGTTTTATTTATGCTGTTTAGTGCCATTGTAAGTGCATTACAGATTGTGTTTAATAACAGTTGGTGTGAAAGTACTGCAAAATAGGAGACTTGTCAGATTTTCAAGGAGGACAGATTGTTGGTGCGCATTTAGCTGGAGGATCTGTAACCAAATTGACCACTTTATTAGATGTAACCAGAGCAGCAGTTTCCAGGGTTATGACAGAATACAAAAATCATGGAAAGACGTCGTCAACTAAGAGGAATAGTGGCTGAAAATCAAAACTAAGTGAAAGGTATTTACCACACATTAAAGAGGATTGTGCCTAAAAATAATATAACTACTGCAGCAAAGTTGACAGTAGAACTCAGAAATCATCGTGAAGACCCATTTCCACAAAAACAGTCTGATGGGAGCTTCACAAATCCAACTTCAATATTAGAGCTGGAATTGCTAAACCCCTGATTGCTGAAAACAACACTACAAAGTGAAAAAGATGGTGTGATGATCGTAAAATCTGGATATCTGATGATTGGAAATACATAATATGGTCAGATGAGTCATCCTTCACATTGTTCCCAACATCAGGGCGCATTTATGTTTGGAAAACACCCAAGGCAGCCCATAATCCTGAATGCCTGGTTCCATCTGTGAAACATGGAGGTGAATCTGTGATGATTTTGGCAGCAATATCTTGGTATTCTGCTGGTCCTAAAATTGTTTCAAATGGTAGAATTACTGCCAGCAGAATTGCCAGACTTAATTATCATCAGCCACTGTGGTTAGTGTTAGAGACTGGCGTGAGAAGCTGTTTCCCTCCTCCATCATCTCTCCAGCAACTAGATGTTCTTCATGAAGAGTGGTATAGTATTCCACTAGAGACTATCCTGAACTTCCATGTATCTTTTCCAAGAAGGATACAAACTGTATTACAGGCAAATGGAGGCCCAACTCAATAATAATAAAGAAATGTTTGTTTTTCACAACTGTTTCCAATATTTTGTCCATCCTGTATATATATTATTGCTTTTTGAAGTTACCTCATATATTTAATATTATTGTGTTTAGTGTTACATATTACATTTCCATACATGTAGTTCCCTAGAAACAATTGTATTTTAATTATGAATTGTGTTATTTGTGCAGTACTACACAGATCAAGGCATGCCCACACGGCACCTTGACTCCGGAGTGTGTGCTGTGTGTGGTAACAAACTGCTGGTGCAAGAGAATGAAGAAGGAGTCTTGGAGAATACGTATAAGCTGTCTTGTAACCATGTGTATCCTTAATGTAGGTGGTTTATTAGTGTATACTTCGGGAGATTCCTTTTACAGTGGGTATTTTTCAGATGGTGGGGTTCTGGGTTGTAATGTCATGTAGGTTTTTACATGGATCCTGATATGTCAGAGGAGCATGGTGCCTCTGTCTTCAGGATTGAAGGGGTTGATTCCAGGTAGATGAAGCAATTTGGGGAAGGATATGTAGTGAGCTGCAAATAATGTGTCAGTCAGATTGGTGGGAGTGGAAAAGGGTGATAGATGGATCTTGGTTTGGGCCAGTGAGAATTGTAAAATACCCTGTATTACATTCTCGAGTCACTTAATTCTACATGATGTATTAGAATGTAGTGCAGTGTAATTACCATGCATAGTTTTCTTAATGCTGTTATCAGATTTCATGAATTTTGTATTCGAGGTTGGTGCATTGTAGGTAAGAAGCAGACGTGCCCATATTGCAAAGAGAAGGTGGATTTGAAGAAGATGTTTTGTAATCCGTATCCTTTTTCAAAGATAAGTTTTTCTTTGTTAAGCATTGAAGGTCAGGAGCATACTTGAAAAACCTGGAGAACAGAAAAATAATTTTACAACACAGACGTGATGAAATCTCTCCAGCATAACTTAAAACTGCAACATTGTTTCATTTATCAGTATTTAGCGTTGAGCTTCATTGGAAGAACGTAGAATTGATCTTAATGACATTGATATGTGAGTTTGCAGCAATGCCATTTTTATTCTAGATTTTAAATTTTGATTAATATAAAACTACGTCTAGAAGTTTCTATATTTAATTCCACTTCTCTGAATTATGTGAAGTGGTTGTGATTGATGGGTTACCTATCACGATTGAGAGTCATGAAGTGTTCTGGTATCAGCATATTTTGGTTGCTGTCTTTCTGCTTGCAGAATTGCTTTCATGCAATTTTTTGTAGAACATGTAGTTGTGCTGCATAAAGATGATTTGCAACACAGTCATTGAAGTTTACAAATACATTTGTCATGAATTTCTTTCTGATAAGTAAATAAGTAGTTTACAAGAAACTCATTCAGTACTGTATCTCACCATGGTTGAATACAAATCAGAAGATGCTAGTTTGTGGCGTGCTACAAGAACACATATGTAATGATTACACTGGACAACAAAGATTTTGTTCTATGAGGAAAATCTGTTTCTGATGTATTTTTGGACACTGAATTCAAATATGTTTCCAGAATTTCTTTATCACCCACAGCTTTCGCTCCAGGTTAAAGGGCTGGAAGCTTCTGCGCCAGGACACTAAGGTGTGTTTTTACCGTGGGCGCCATGAAGAATTCAAGGACTTCTACCAGGAAGATGGTGTAGTATTTTACAATGATGTTTGTTCCATTATGGAGGTTCTTGGCCATGAATATAACCCAGATCAGTGGTGCTTGTTCATTGATTCGTCAAAAGTGAGCTTGAAGGTGGATCTACTCCACAATGGAGATTCCACTCATTTCCTTTGGCTGATGCAGCCAACATGAAGGAAAGTTATGAAAGCATGAAGCTACTGTTGGGAAAGATTAAGTATGACGAATTTAAATGGAAGTTTTGTTGTGATCTCAGGTTGTGGCACTGTTACTTGGGATGCAACTCATTTACACAAAATACTGCCGTTTCCTGTGTGAGTGGGACAGCCGGGACAAGAAGAATCACCATGTAAATAAACTGTGGCCTAAACAAACATCACTGACGCCAGGGGAGAAAAATGTCGTCAATCCTCCTCTTTTTCTTCGGGAGAAAATTTATCTGCCCCCTTTGCACATAAAGCTGGGCTTTGTGAAAAACTTTGTGAAAGGTATGGATAAAACCGGCCATGGGTTCAAATATGTGAGGAGTAAGTTTCTAAATATGAATGATGCAAAAACAAGGAGGGCATATTTATAGGACCCCAGATCAGGGAACTGATGCAAGACTAACAGTTAATTGAAGACCTGAATGAGACTGAAAGAAATGCATGGTTGTCATTTAAGAAGATTTGCAAGGACTTCTTAGGAAATCACAAAGCAGCGAACTATCAGGATGTTGTGCAGGACCTGTTGACTTCGTATAAAGCTATGGGATGCAATATGATTCTGAAAATCCCCTTTCTGGAGTCACACATGGATTTTTTTCCAGAAAATCTCAGCAAAGTCATTGACGAACATGGTGAAAGATTTCACTAAGACATTATGACCATGGAAAAGCAGTACGAAGGCAAGTCAGCCTCGAGTATGTTGGCAGACTGTTACTGGACACTGAAGATGGATGTACCTGATGCCAAATACTGGCGAAAGTCATACGCCTCTACATTATAGAGGAAAGTTTCTGCCTGTTTCATGAGCACGTAAAGAACTATTTTGCACATTTAAATTCCTCTGTATCTTTGAAACCCTGCATGATAGAAAAATTCTGTATACATATCTGAATTCAGCATAAAAGTACAGTTCATCTGTTGAAGTTCGCGGGACAAAAAAAAAGTTAAATTTTGTTGACCAGTGTTATTGAACTTTTCCAGTTGTCAGCCCCTGCCAGTTTCTACACATGCATTATTTTTTGGTGTGTTTTCGTGAACAAATTCCTCATTTTCAGGATAATTGCAATTGGAAAAAATATTTTGATATTTCACTGTGTAATGTTACTGTTCTCAGAACTTATAAAACCATCTGACAGTAAGTTCATAACTTAGTTTTGGTGTTCTTTGCAACACTGTGTCAGTATAAATTCTTAGCCATCCATCTGATAACATGCATACATACTTCTCTTCGTAATGTCACTTGTTCTGCAAATTCATTTTGAATATATTGGCATTTGTTTAAATATTGCACACACCAAGCTACCCTTGCTGCATTGTATAATTGATATGCAGCCTTGGAGACAAATGAAGAATATTGAAGTGTATTGAGGTTGGTCTGGGAAGCTTCCCTTTTGCAAAAATAACATTTGGAAATTGAAGTTACCTTAACATATACCAGTTGGGAGCGGCCCCATGTGCTTTATGGTCAGCTGTTGGACTGGATTAGATGGCTTGTTGCGTGGCAGCCTTTAATTCTTTTCCTTGTGCAGGGTATAAATTGGGCACTGGGACTAGAATGAATAGTATGGCTGTGAATTTTCTAATATGTGTTTAAGTCGTCATCGATTACAGTTTCCTATGTGTGAATGATGATGTCTGTGAATATTCAGGGTTATTTACTGTTTCTTAGGGTCATGAAATTGTTAGCATGTAAGAGTACGAAAGATTTGCAATTGAATGATAGCGAATATTTTTAAAATTTTGTATCAACACTTTTGCAATGTAAAGTACTGCATTTGTGAGTTTACAAGTTAAGATACAGAGCATGTAAACTGTGAAGAGATGGTCAGTTTTTAAATGATGCCTGTTTTCTGACATATTTCGCTGCTCCTAGTAAAGTGTAGTTACAAGTTTAAAACAAATAAAGGGCTGTGTCTATTGCAATGGAAAGGAGGTCACTGGGGAACATAAATGTTTATTTATTTGATTCCATTGCTTTTGATTAATTTATGATTTGAATTGTTATTTTTATGTAAACCATGTGGACAGACCATCTTTTATTCTTTTTTGTGAGCGTGACTGTAGTTATTAAATATAAAAGCTGATCACTACCAGATGTGTAACTGCTTGATTATCTTTGCTTGCAGCAAGTATTAGATTGTGATAACATCAGCTGCTGCGCATTCCATGTTTTATAATGAAGCTTATCCACATTGGGCAGTTTTCTGTTGTGATTTTTTCAGTGCATAAGTGGCTGTAACAGGATTGATCATCTGTCCTTCTGTAAATGAATATTAAGCTGTATTTCAGCGAGGGGGTTTTGATCTCTAGTCACTATTTGTATGGCAGTGATGGATTCATTACTTATATTAGGGGAATGTGTATTTTTCTAGTAGGAACAGAAGACCGGAAGCCTGTTTTACACAGCTACATAGAAGATGCAAGTTTAACTTCTGTGCAACAAATAAGTACAGTTTCAAGAAGAGTAAGGATAAGAGAATGGACATTGGAGTCATGGATGGTGATTTTATATACAGCATTAGTGAATACTACAGTACAATTAAATTAATGACAGAATTGTCACTGTGTAAGAAATTTCTAACAGAGTGGCATTTCAAGGTATATACCATGTGACACCTTTGCTATCATTTAAAATATTGTTCTTTATACATATGATTACAAACCCTATATAACACTGTATATGTATAGAGCATATGGATCTTTTCTAAACATTATTTTTAAATATCTTCCCAGTTTCCTTAAAGTACAGTTGTAATATATTAAAATTACATATTGAATGTTGTTATTTTTGTATATGTTTACAGTCATTTCCTGTGTAATATGTTATGCCGTTCTTGGATTTTGTGTAACTGTCTTCTAATGTCAAGAGCAAAACACCCAGTAACAATATTAGGACAGAGTTGACTTATAATGCTTAGTGCATCAAAATATGTGCAGATAGAAATGAGTCATCCCTGCATGTACTGTGACAGTGACTCACATCTGTCAAAAGATGTACTGAATTAAGATAAATGACTTTTTATAAAGATCTTATCTTTGTGAATAGTTACTGTGATAAGGAAAAAATTTTGTTTAGTTTTTGAAATTCTACTTGACCAAGGTGACCATTATAACTCAAATATTTAGAAGGTATATCGTGAAATTTTATCATAATAAGATCAATTCTTTTGACTCAGATATAGACAGCAGAGACATGACACATTTGTGTTAAAGCAGTTTTAAATAATATCAGTATCTGTGTGAGTTCTTTCCCCACCTTTGTTTCTGTGTGTGTGTGTTGAGGGTGGAGGGGGGGGTACAGAGGAAAAATATCCATACCTGCTCCAATCATGGCGACTAAGACATAGACCATTTTTGGATTGGTTAACTTCTTCAAGTTTGACATATTTATCAGGTGGCTTTTCTGTACTGTTGGTTTCAGGCTCCCAAAAATATTTAGTGTGGTCTTTTGGGTTACAACAGTGCACTGTATAACAAATTGTTACCAACCTTTCAGAGGGTCCTCTTGCCAATCACCTGCCTGCTGTCTCCATTAATCATGATAAATTGAGGGGGAAGAGAAGCCATTGGAATTGGCGGTGACAATTGAAATGCTCCTCTGGTTGTCAGTCAGTACCACCAAACCAATTGCAGATGCTGACAAAGGTGTCGAGGTCTGTGTTTTATCAGCCACCCAGGACTTACTGTAGGAGTGATGATTGATAATCTACAGGATCTCTAGGTTTCATGATTTCAGGGGCCATACAGTGTTAAAGCAGTCTTTATGTGTAGTGAATCAGAAGAAGGAAATTACACCCACCATTTGTAGTATAATGCATATAGTAAACCAGCCAAAGGGTGTTTTACCACAAGAGAGAGTACAAATTTAGAAGTAAATATTGACAAGGTGCAGAAAGCATGAAGGCATAAAACAAGGGGTGGGCATATTTGCTGCCTGTTTTCCTTGTTCACTGTATGTAACCTACCTTAGTTCAAAGTCAGGTCACACAAGTGCCATCCTTCTGCTTCAGACAGTCCCAAAATCTTTAAGGAACATGACAAGGTTGTCTTGGAATAGCAAGAATTTCCTGCCAAATATTCATTTCAGTTCTTTTACTTATAGCAAATGAGGGTTGATCACATACATTTTCTCTTCAATGTGCCCCACACTAGTAAGTGTCACAAAGATTGAATTAAATTGACTGAGTGGTCAGGCCACATTCTTTTACTTACTGTGTATTCACCTTAAAATTCAGCTATCACATTTACGGAATTATTGGCACTGTGGGCTTTAGCACTGTCCTGCATGAATTCCATGGAATGTTTATGTTCTAAATCAGTTAATGAAAGGTCAGAATCTTTCATAATGTGGAATTTATTGTCCTGTTAGAATTAACTCTCACATTCTTTGAGCACTAATTGCATACCAAACTCTGATCATCAAATTGTGCAAAGCCACATCGTGAACAACATGATAATTTTTCTGAGGACCATTTCCTATTATTTGGAATGTTTAAACACCCACTTAAAGGAACCATGCTTAGTCAAAATAAAACACAAACTCTGGGGCACAAACACCATTATTCCTTTGAAGTCTGGCATTTATGGAGATGATTTATAAAGTTTCAGTTCATACCTGACATGGAACACAAATTCCGTGTCCATTAGGAAGCCTTCTTGGTTAATGCTGTTAGGTAAATAAGGTGTATGTATTGTGAGATTCATACAAGGCCCATAAATTCACTGTAGCAAAATGCAGAATTATTTAATTTTACGACAGGTGGTGTATGTAGGTGCCACCGGGCTTTAAACTGTTAAAACGCAGAATTGTGAAACCACCTACAATAGAACACTGTACTTCTGTGGTTTTGCAGGATCATAACTTCAGCAAATTTGGTATGATGTGCAATGTACTTTTTTTTTTTCAAGATATGAAACGTGACAACTCTTGGGCTTGCTTGTTACCAAGCATCAAACCAAAAAGGATGCCTGTAAACTTATTTTATACATCCTATTGTGATACCTAGAAAGAAGGTAATATATAAGCCACCAATTACAGCATACTCTATCATTTTTTTAATTCCAAGCATACAGCATGTTTCACCTGCAAAATACAATCATCAGGCATCAGTAATAAAAATACTTTGGAGAAAATTATGTGTATAAGCATGATATTTGTATTGAGAATGAGATATCATTCAATTACATAGGAAGATTTAAGTTTTTATCAGGTTTTAAAATTCCTCTGCATGATTTAACTGAAACATCTGCAATATACACAAGCTGTGGGAGTTTTCCTTTTATTGGTCTGTCTGTTTTAAGTTTTCTTTGGTCTGTCACTGATCTGGTTTCATGAAACGCCGCTACTCTTCTGCTGTAATGTATTCCTTTGGGAGGCATTGCACTTAAAGAACATTTTCTATGAAACTGATATTTCCTTCATGACTTGTGCATTAAGAAAATATTGTATGTAAACTTATTATGTATTTAGTGCTGTATTTCTTGTTATTTCACAACACAGTACAGTCCTGTCGGATGCATACAGGAAGTCACTGTTCTGAGAATGACTGCACTGATCTGACAAGTCAGTAGTATGGTTTTCCAGGTGGAAGCCAGCCACAGACTACAAAGCCATTGGTCTCATGATTCAACTGCAAATATCATGATAGGCACTATTAAAGTACCTTATTACATCTAGTTTCACAAATTGGGCTATTTTACTTCAGGATTGTGTGTAGTGGGCCAAATACTTTCAAAAAATGTGAGTCTAAGAGCTGTTTCTTTGACCATGTGCAAACTTTTTATGTATCTAGAAAACCTGAGAGCATGAGTGTCATTCCACGCCCTTGTGAAGTGACCAAACGACTGGCTTTAAATGCAGAACACATAATTGTGTGAAGAAACATTCTGTCACCAGAAAAGGCAAAACTCCCCATTTTTATAGAGGAAACTTGCATTTCATAGCATAATAATTTTGCTCTATGCCATGTGCATGCCCTTTGTTGTATAAATAAAGAATGGACTTAGTTTTGTTTCAATCATAGTACAGTTATGTCATTAGAAGGCACCTTTTATTTCTAATGGAAATCAATTGCTGGTACAGTATTTCATTCAGTGTTTTGGTTTCTAACTGCAGTGTCTTAATGAATATAGTATATACAGTATAGTCATGCATATTAAAGTTGCTTTTGTGTGTGTACATATAACAACTCGGTAATGAATGAAGGAGATTTTGATGAAGCTGTATACATATGTTTTATGAAAAGATTATTTTAACAAGTTGTATTTTAATTTACATTTAATGACCACCTGGTTTTCATAGGCCAGAATGAAGTTTGCCTGTATCTCTAAATATCAAAGCAAAAGTGCTATAAAAAAAAGGTTAGAGAAAAATGTATGCAATATATACTTCCCATAAGTTTTTGTGTTTTCTAGATGAGGGAAAGAGAAGTAAGCTAACATTCTGTTGTTATGCTCTGCGTTCGTTTGCCAGTCTAATTTTATGTTTACAGTAGTGGTTTGATGTTACTGATTAAATGATAATTGATAAAAGTGTCCAGATGTCGGTATGCATCTTAAAGCCCACGGTTGCCTCCATCTTAATTGAAGGGAGTAAAAACAATTTTAAAACGCTCATGCTCACACAATTACAAAGGAACAATTTCAAACTTAGTGAAGGGTAAACATTCTTGATCGCATCACGGCATAGACAAAGAAATCCAGTCCAAAACTAGTGATATAAATTTTAATTAACTTTGCGAAAGGCGCCACAGGACGCGCGATTTCTATCATGCACCAGGTTTCTACCCATAGAAGAGGGATTTCATTGTACTCCATCAATTTTAATGCATCGAACCGGTTGTCGGTATCACAGCATTCTCGTATGGCTTTTGTACACTGTAAGCATGCTGCATTCATGTTTTGAAAGATTGCAGTAACTCCCCGACTTTTGTAAATTCGATTTGACGTAAATTTTCGCCGGTAGGTCTAAAGTTAAAAAGAAAATCGTAACGTGTTTTGCACCCTGTCCCGACTTGGACGGTAAAAATACGCAGACGGCGTTGTCTTAATCGTTTTATTGTACATTTCGAAGCACACTTGTAATTTTTCCTACGCGTGAGATAAAAATATTGAATTGAATTTGGGGAAAATCCGACTTACGTTAAATTCGATTTGCGTAAAGTTCCGCGGAACGGAACCCTGACGTAAGTTCTGGAGTCACTGTACTTTGTTAGTGGCCTGCGAGTGGAGGGTAGTGTTAAATGCAATGTTAAAGGTTTTACTGTATTTTGTCATCACCGCTGTGGGAATTTCAAATCTCGCATAATGTATACCTTATATGCGGACTGGAATTCCAAGTTTCAGCACCAGTGTACCCAACATAGCATAAAATCGGTACTTTCATTTGCGTAATTTATACAAGCAACGAAGGAAGTATCACGAAAAGTGTAATTACTTTCATATGTGACGTGGTATTACACATCTTTTACAATGTTCCTTAGTTTCTGAACGCTTACAAACACCATGAAGGTTGGTGACAGTATTCCGTGATTACTAGACGAATTCCTGAATGTACAACATGGCAGCCATTTGTTTCACGCTCGGGGTAAATCGTGCTTTGTCGGCAAGGTTCCGTAAGTTAGCCACGCCCAGCAATGCCTGGATTAGATGCTGGCGAGTGTTAATGGTGGAATGTTGTGCGTAATATGAGTGTTCGTCATATTGTTTGAAAGATAAAATCGGTATCTGCAACTGATTTAATGAAACCCGAATTAGATACCCTCTAACAATTGGTTGTAGTGCAAGTGTCTGCAGTCTTTACGTTGTGAATAGTGTGACCGAAAACACCGGAGTACGTATACTGTATCTCTCCAACACCAGGGCATCGAGTGCTGGGAAGGAGTGTTATTATCAAAGGTAAAAAGTGACAATGTGACGTTTCTTTCCATAATTTTGTCACGCTGAGTGAATCGTACATATTCAGAGATATGTGTCACGGTCATCTGTACTTTCTGTGTTAAACCGTGTTAAGTCCTATTTCAAGTGTGCCAAATGTCTCATGAGATGCCTATTCAGCTACAGGTATCAGCGGGCGTTCCCAGATTCATTAATTGTCATTGACATTCTTTCGTGATTTATGGTTAAAGCAGTGTTGCTGAGTTGGATACTGATAATGAAATATTGTTACGTATGCGAACGTTGCGAAATATTTCGGTGCACATTTCTTCGGAAACCATGGGTAGCTTTTTTTATTTATTAAATAGTAAAAGTGACATGTAAAAGTTTCCGGAGGGCTGTGTGCTGTAGCTCAGGCGGTTAATCACCAGCTTGTTTCCATGGAAGCCTGGTAAGTGACAGAGCTTTCTGTGTGGACAGAGTGCACTGAGACAGGTTGATCTCAGAGCGTTTGTTTTAACTCTGTCAGTAATAATTCCACAATTGCTCCTTATTCGGTCGTCAGTTATGTGGGGTGGTAATTAGAGGCAGCGCTTATTTAGAGACTTAATTTCACCCTTCCTTAAGAATGAGAAATAGTTTCGGAAGAAACTGTAAGTATAATTTGACAGCAAAACCTGGGTCGGCATCGTAGTGTAACACTTGAATTTGTGCAGGGTTGTGTTCAAGGAGAAACACAAATTTCCTTTCCTATTTAAGGCTGGAATTAGGTGTTTGACATTTTAAAGTGCTTCTTAGGAATGTTTGTTCCATATTTTCTCTAAACAGGAATGGTGCTGGTATTCCGCTGTAGAAATTGGGAGATAATTTTATGGCAGTTCATCCCTGTTGTGACCACATACTTGATTTACTGCCTACCCATGCTTTTTAATAACTTTTTTGTATAATCTGTATTTATTTTCTCTGTACTATATATTTTTGTAAATATTTTTTTTTGTACTTTTTACTAATAATTTTTAAATTTATTCCTTTGGTGTACTTTATGAAGGAAGAGATCCCTTTCCTGACTGCAGTCATATGTTTTATTGAATGGTTCTTAAAAGAGATGGCCTGAGGATGGCTTGTATTCAGCTGTAACTTGTCACCTAATTGACTTGTGTGGTGTATGATTGTATACTGGGAAATATATATATTTAATTGAATGATATTTTGTGAAGCAGTTTGAAAGTGTAAACAGAAAAGTTTTGAAACCTTATTGATGGATGTGGGTATGGAAGTATGCTATGGTGACTGAAACCAAATCACGATGTTTTATCCTTCATGTAGTAGAATTGAGTCACATTTATTATGGTTATTCTGTTTGACACTGCAAGTTCATTATCACACTCAATATGCCACTGGATTTATTACTGAAGATTGCAGGTTAAATATTTTGTGTTGTATATATTCATTGTAACTAACTCCATTTTAGTTCTGTGTGTGGGCTTCACCAATCATTTATTGCCTGTAAAGAGCTATGTGGTTATTTCTATTTATTGAGAGCATTTATTTGATAGTAGTTGATGTGTGATAAATACTGTGTATCAGTTGTTTGTAGGAAGCTTACCATTAAAAGTAACACAGAAGTGAATTTCTTGATGGTGGAATGTACAGTGACCTTTTCAATGCAAAATCCTGCATCAGTAGGCCTTTACAGTTACAAACTTGGAAGATCATATTTGTGTTAATCCATAAGAACATGGTGACAGTGCAGACTGTTTCTGGTTAGTGTTCCACACTTCAGAATTACTGTAACTAGGAACATTATGTTAGGGATGTTGAAGAATATAGATGCAAATAGACATTATATTTTTAGCAGTATGGGTGTTTGTGGTATGTTTCTGATATGTGTTGACAGCAACTTTTGGTAGGTCATGTCTTTTAATTTACCCATCATTTAACTGGTAGCAGCAGAAGGGAGTATTATTGGTCATACACATTTGAATGTATGTATTCATATTGTGGTTGGTCTTGTGAGTTATGATGTTATGTAGGCTGGTAAAAGGATACCAGTGAAGGTCAGAGAAACATACTGTCTCCATGCAGGCAATATGAATCTTAATTGTCATGAAAACCCACATTTTATGTATGGGATTTTATTTGCTTTCCTTTATTTTGATAGTCTGATGCTTTTGCATGTTTTAATTGTATTTGGAATAACTTAGAAGCTAGTTACAGTAATTGCAATGTGTATGCAGGATTTTGTATCTGTAATCATTAGTCTGATGCATCTGTAGATTACAGTATACAAAATGGAGGGATGCTCTGTCCCAACTGAGTTTTAATTTTGCTTTAGGATTGTGCTTCTTAAAGTTTTGTTTGTGGCCACAAAACCCTTTTGGTGATAAAATATTTTTGCAGAATCTTCAAACAGCCATCCTTTTTAGGACTCCTTTTTCAGTTATAACGTTGTGTGCAAACGGTTGGGATTAATTTGCCACGTACTTCAGCAAACTGTATATACTGTATTTACCCATTATGATGGATCATCTTATGGTTTACAGGGGCGTTAAATTCATGTACAATGTTAGCAGTCTGTGTCTACATTCTGTGTTCTGCATTTTGTCTGCCAAAGTATTTGGTGTTTTTTGGCTGTATATCTTGAGAATGCAACTTTTCTGATTTGGGCACACCCAAGATGGCTGCCAGACTTCGGCTTCTGTCCCCCAGAAGGACTTAATCAAAACGAAAAAAAAAAAAGTACTTTTGTTTGAATACTGTTGTGTTTTGTCTTTTTGGCTTTTAGTACTTTTATGGTAATATTGCAGCCATTAGTAATAAAGTTATGTGGCAGTTGACAAGTAATGTGCCCTTACAACTATCCAGAAAATTTTCTGTAGCAATTTAGATCCTACATCCCTACCCCCAGAAGAAAGTTCCTCGGTGCGCTCTGAACACAGACAAGTAGACGTAAAACGAATTGGCACGTGTAACAGGTACGATTGTAGTAATTGAACTCTATGGAAACTTTTCAGACCAGGAATCAGCCAGAAGAAGGTTCTTGTATGTAAAGGGAAGTTTAAAAAATAAGGTTTCATGTCTCATGTGAAACCATCTTCTGACCGCAGATTCCTTAGTGTAACACGCATACGTAGATCTTCGGTGTCGTCATATAGACAAAAGGATGAAACGTTTGTCGTATTGCTATGCAGGCAGTTTAAAAATGGCAGGCCAATTAGAAACATGGTGAAATGTCGAAGAGCACAGTATGATTTGATTTTGTATGTGATAGGTGTCGGTATTAGTTGGTGGGAGTTTGCGGATCGTGTGTCATTTCGCTGAAACAGGTGTAGGTGTGGTTCTTGGTGCTGTGCTTTCAGTGACGGTGGGCCAGATGTTGACGAAGAGCAGCGACCTGGGCGCTTAGGGCAACACTACAGATGACAGTCCGCCTTCGTGCATTTCCCTTTGTGAGAGGACCGACACTTTGAGCTTATATCGCTTCTAGAGCTAGACATTTCGTTCAGTAGTACGCACAACATTGTCCACGACAAAGTGCATTATAGCAAAGTGTGTGTGTGTGGGCATCCTGGGTGCCAAATCTCACAGATTGCCACAAACTTGTCGTATGGGAGCCTCTTCCATGTATTTGCTTGTTAACACCGACCAAGGAGATAAAGTTTATGGTGTGATTTATTACAGAGAATGAAACACGTGTTAATCAATTGACATCCGAAATCCGAAAAACGTCTATGACATGGAAACACCCATCATAGCCCCGAACGAAGAAGTTTAACGCAACGCCGTCAGTAAGGAAAACCACGCCATCTGCCTTTGCGGACCATAAGCGCGTGCTTGTTGTCGTCTTCGTTGATCATTATAACAACACTTAACTGGTGTGCATTATGGAGTTACGTGAGGGGTTGCGGCAGTTTGTCTCAAGGAGTGGGTTGCTGCGCCAAGACGTCATTTTGCACGGTCACGCCGAGCCTTATGCTGCTGCCAATCGGATTTGTGACTAGTTTCGACGCAACTGCGGGTAGGTCGTGGGGCACAGTCTCTACTGTATCGATATTTACATCTTTTTTGACAGCACGAGAAGCCCCTGTATGACAAGCGATTTGTAACGGACGCCGACGTGAAGCAAGTTGTCTCCTCCTGGCTATGAACAGAATACTGATTTCTTCTACGTCTGGATACAGATGTCACGGTGGGACATATGCATAGAAATCAGTGATGACGACGTTGACGTCTGATGTATACCATTTTCTACCAGTGTGCCATGTGTATGTCGCAGTTGGAATAATGTGTTCGCGGCCTTGGAGTGCTTCTCACGTTTTATTATTGTTATTGTTATTATTGAAATTCAAACCCGTGTCTGTTGGAATGTCATTTCTTAGCGTGGTTTCTGTATAGGAGGGTGCATCAACGGATTATATCACCACTGAAAATCCTCTACCTCCGATGGAAAGTACTCTTTCACTGCTAATGTAACGCTCGTGTTTCATTGTTTCTAGATGAACGTAGTTACTGATCTGACTCGCAGGTCAAGTAGGAGAAGTCGTTCCACTTACGACAACTGCGTGAAACCTTTATTTTAAACATCCCATTGTGTAAATATATTTAAAGTGTAAAGGAACGTACCGTCAGGCACAATAAAACTGTTTATATTTTCAGAGATTTAGTGCGTTTCGCAACATGCTTCGGACAACTTGTTCGTCTTCAAGTAATACAGCTGTGTATGGATTATGTGAGAGGAAATTATCAACATAAAATATTCGATAAAGAAACTTTGATTTTTTAATATAAAATAGTAGTAATAAGAAAGGTTATGTCATAGAACTCCGTACAGTTGCAGTACCTCCCACTCAAGATTTATTTCTATAACATAACCTTACTTATTACTACAATTTCATGTAAGAAAAATGTGATATTGTTTCTTTTTATAATACTTTATGTTTATAATTTCCCGCCACGTATTCCGTACATAGGTGTATTACTTGAATATGGCCAAGTTGGCAGGAGCATGTCTTAAAGTAAATCTGTGGAAAAGGTTCTGTTGTGATTGACCGTTTATTTCTTTACGCCATAACTGCCTGTAACTTTAAAAAAAAACATCGATTCGCCGTAACTTTATTTTGTGCAAGGACACTTTTATTTCACATGAGGATGCCATGAATGTTCGTACTATGCACTGATAAACTCAACTATTTTTGTATAAATTCCTGCAAAATGTGCTAATGTCAGTAGTTACGCACACGTGGTGACAGTTGGAAGGGGAGATCAACAGCAATTAACAAAACATTTGAGAATATCGTGAACGAATGAATGGATGAAGAAACATAAAGTCGCCGCGTGCTTTGTTGTTGTGAAGCATTGCCCATTTTGTTACACAGTGTAGTAGTCATCATTTTGTACAGTTTACATTCTTCTCAACTTCCGTAAACGCCGTTTGCATGTCATTGCGTTTGGAATTTTTTACTGCAAGTGTGGCGATGAATGGGACGACTAGTGCGACAGTGGAGCAGTGGCTAACATGTGCAGTAAAACCACGCCCCCCCCCCTCCACCTACAATACCATCGATTGTGTGTGATCGGTGAAAGTACCAACACATTGTTTTGCAATTAACATTTTTTGCACTTACGTACGATTTAATTGACTTTGAACTTATTTTCTGCTGTAAGAGGAAGAGGCGTAGGTTTGCGCGGGGTATTTGCTTTCAGCGTGATTGTTATCTTGCTCATGCAAACAAAACAGGAAGATCGGCTGCATGAATTGATTCGTCAACTTGCATAACATAATCCACACATTTTAATCTGGGTAATTGCTCGCGTTCTGTGTGACATCCCACGTCCTCGATTCTCGTTGGAACTGTGGATTGTTGGAATGATAGGGATCCGGGGTAGCGCAGTCGGTATACTGACGAAGCTACGGGCAGGACGACCGAGGAATGGGAGTACTATAGCCGGAAGGGCAGTCGATTTGTTGTACGAAACATCCAGACGCACTCTTGGGTCTACCCAGACCCCTGTTTGATAGGTACGGGTAGGGGGGCTTTGTCTACAAGGGCCAAGTGGTCGGGTTGTAAAGCTTACTGTTGGCAAAATTAAAAGCGTACATGGAGCTGTACCTCCGCTCCCCCATTTCCGTTCATGGCGTGGTACCTGATTAAGCACACGGACAATTTAACTTTTACCTTTAAACACGTCTGGGACCCGTAGCAAAGAGCACTGTCCAACTCACTTCACGGGATGCCTCTTATACATTCATATTTTTACCTTTAATGAGAGATGTCATCTCGCCGGTGTTTAAAAAATCACATGTCCTTGGAATCATCGTGTTTGTATGTAAATGTGTTTGTAATTCTGCTGGAAGGAGTAACAGTATGCGTTGGGCATTTGGCGCTCTGGAGTAATGGATTCATGTAAATCCTAAATGCAGATGGTTGTCACTTTACATTTCGTGTGTTATTCGTCTGATGCTTGCAGTGCTTGTGGCTACATCTCTGCGCGTTGTCAGGGTGAACTTGGCCTCACTGTTTTTTCTAAAGTTAAAAGTTTAAAACCGGCGATTCTTTATGAGAGTTTAAGTGATCCGATTGAGTCCACTTTTCGTATTGCACAGATTTATCGTTCTACTTGCCCATTATTATTATTATCATCATCATCATCTGAAGAACTAGTTTATCAATTACTTATCGATTCTTTGTGCGGTAAACTTGTTTCGCATTGGTCCCATTTTTGACGTGAAGTATTTAGTGTATTACGCGTGTAGGTATTTAATGGTCTGTGTCAGAACCAATTTTCACCTGTCAAGCGCCGGTGGTTCATCAGTGGTCGCCATGGAACCTAAAGGTAATAACATTGTTACACGGCTGCTCTATTTGTGTCCTACGTTTCACATAAAAAAGTATTTGGTCTCCAGTTTTGCAGATCTTTGGACGGTGTGTTACCGTGCATCGTATTAGGACGGTGGTTCCCAAAGTGTGCCCTGCGGATCCCAAGGGATCAGCTTCCAGTTCTTAGGGGATCCGTGGATACATTTCTGTAATGGTACGTTTATTTCGTATGACCGTTTAGAATATGTAATTAAGAAACCCCCTGTATCCACGAAGCGAACGACAGTCAGTTTAAGACTAAATCATGCATTTCATTGTGACGCTACTGGTATATATTCGTAGCTATCTAATATCATATCTGAGGTATAATTTTTAATTTAGGATACTTATTATCCGGACATTTTATATTTACGTGGGCAAGGATGTGAGGATCCGTGGTAATTTTTCGAGGCCAAAAAAGGCCCGCGAGCAGGAAAGTTTGGGAAACAGTGTATTAAGACTAAAGATTAATTGGTGCGGGTGTCACTTCTTCCTCATAAGTCCGCGTCTGTGTCATGTTGTTGTTGACTGTAGGAAATGTAAAAGTACGGCTTTCAGATGTCGTTAAGTGGTCATAACGCTAGTATAAAATTGCGTGAAAATGGTCAGCCTGTTCATAATTTGAAATGTGATACACACAAACACACATCAAGGTTAGTTTTCAGTATTCGTGTATATTGTAATTGCACTGAGGGATTGGTAAATGCCTTAACTCATAGTTTCCAAAACTATGTTCCATGGAACACTGGTGTTCCGCAAGATGTGAATACATTTATTTGATAAAGAAGATACCACAAGACGTGTGTGTTCCATGAATATCTACTAAATTAAAAGGTTTTCCGCGACCAAAAAAGTTTGGGAAGCGCTGTTTTAACTGTAAACCGTTCAGCACAGTTTTCGATGCGCGCGCGAAGAGAGCGTCCAGATGTCAAAATAATATCGTCGTTGGTTATGTCAGTTAAAGAAAACAAGAAGCGCATTGATTCAAAATCACCAGCAAGTTCCTAGACTTCAAAAGGGGATGCTGAACGCATAATGCTGTCGTGTGTAAAACTAAATGATTGTTAATTATGAATATTAATTTGTAATTATGCCGCTGGCCTTGCGGACTGAGGCGTGGGTCTGTAGCTGCTCGATTTCTGTGATCGCGGGTTCGAATCCCGCTGAGGGCATGACTTTCTTCACTTGTGTTGGTTGTGTGTTGTGTGGGTAGCTGTCTCTGCGACGGGCTGATCACTCGTTCAGAGGAGTCCCACCGAGTGTGTGTGTGTTTGTTTGTTTAATTGTGTGTGATAAGTAACCTCAACAACGAGGCGGCCTAGGTCCGATTTGGGTTGTAACGCCACAGAAAAAAAAGTAATTTTACATAGTCACCAAAAATAAAAGCGGCAAACCTGTTAAATATCATGACAATCACTTTTCCAGGTTATCACGAAAAACTGCTAACGTCTGTTAGTAATGTACAGTATTATTGTGGTCCACTGTCGCACTGGGCACTATTTTGTGTTTACGTGTGATGAGACATGTATTCGTTTGTTATGGTCGGAAACTAGGTGAAGCTCGATAGTGGAAATTGCTGTAAATTCTTTATCCCTTGTAAATGAGGGCGGGTGGGAGGAGAGGGAGGCTGGTTCAGGAAAGCCGACTAGCCGGTCGTTCGGGGCCCGCTTCCACTCCTATAGCCTGGCCTAGAGATGCGAATTTAGGAAGCAAAGTAACAGAAATTAGGAAAAGGTTTAGCACAAAACAACGCATATATAATATATTTATGCTGTAGAATAAGAAACATAGTTTAAAACATATTTTACAGCCGAATTATATGCTGGGATCTTCCGCCACATAAGTAGTTCGACCTATATCGCGTAGGCCTAACTAGGGCTAGGCTAGCCGAAGTGCCATCTCTTTGTAGTGTAGTTCTGAAGCCTCATTGTTGGCTGTTACAAAAGTGCGACATGGTATGTTACTCAAATGCGAAATTCAAGGATTTATACACAAATTCGGAATCTTTTTTTTTTTGTTGCTTCGTGAGGACGGGTTAATTAATGTGGGGCTCGTTTCATCGACAGTTTGATAACCGTGTATGTACTGGATGTACAGACAGGATCACTAACTTGTAGTCTTATAACTTTTGATTTTTCGGACTTGATATATTTACTACCTGTTAGAAATTATATTCCCGACTTAGTGCGGGGAAGATGCCCCTGTTTCCGAGATAAATTAGACCTTTATTCATTTCTATGACAAAGCAGACACGAAGAGGCTGAAGCAGAGTTTAATTGATCCTGATCGAGCTTTCCGCTACCGATAAGGTACAGATGGTTTTATTTTAAAGAGTAGTGTAATTGAAATAAAAAAATTGTTGCCTTCACAGAGGGATCAGATGACCAGCCACAACAATAACCGGTAACCAGTTCCAAACCACTATCACCTAGTCCTGTGTGATCTTATTCACATCAAATGAGACAATACATAACATTGATACGCGCCAGAAAGCGGACTTACATGTCCCTGTAGCAGAATTAACAAAGGTACAAAGGGGAGTTTACTACTCGGGCACGGCCCTATATAATGCTCTGCCTAAACACATAAAAGGGATTGCTCACAACGTCAAAAAACTGAAGCAAGAACTAAAGAGGTTTC
>Ga0123352_10001743_pt1 | contig 29412 bp, 20 predicted proteins | sample TergutLab28metaG_FD_89700 | JGI IMG/M metagenome (GOLD analysis project Ga0123352, IMG submission 89700) | Labiotermes labralis P1 segment gut microbial communities from Petit-Saut dam, French Guiana - Lab288 P1 | ecosystem: Host-associated > Arthropoda: Insects > Digestive system > Gut ... | reverse complement strand
TGGGTACTGACAACGGTAGAGGCTAACCAACCGCATGACACTACCCCCACCTCTCTACCACCACTACAGCCCTCACAGTGCCCCTTCGAAAAGTGGGAGATCTTTATGCCCCACCCTGTATATTAAGGTATTTGTCAGTTTTATTTATTCACCAACTGATGCACTAGTGAGTTGTTTTTGAAACAACTCACTAGTGCAGCATCAATTGGTGAATAAATAAAACTTTGATAATATCAAGATGCACAGTATGATTGTGGGGGGGGGAGTGAAAAATAGAAAAAAGTGAAAATTAAGGTATTTGTGTTTCATGAGAACATATTACTTGAAAATAATTCCCTTTAAAGCAGAGCAACTTCATCCACAGCTAAATGTTAAGACTGACTGTATAGCTTAGCAATGGCATTAGTAAAATCGGACATAGATCTCACTTTCAAAAAATCTGCCAGAGTTCCTGTCAGTCTAACTAGTTGTTTCATACTGTCTGGAAAATGTACAGATCTTGAGCTACATAAAAATCAGTTACATTCATCATGTTACCCTAAAATGGAATACAGAAACTGTTGCAAGAGTGATCTTCCGGTGTGTCCTTGAATTCATGTCCCATTTCATTATGTCATCTGACAAATAACATCACTTCATGTCAGCGTTTCGTATCAACATAGTTCATTCAGCCAAGTGCCCACATATATGGCAGAACAGTAGTGGCAATGACCAAATGATATTTTTCTGGTAAAATATGGACTATGTATTATAGCCATACAGATATAATTTCCTGTATAGTCACAGAAAGAAGTCACAAGCAACTAACATCACCATAAAGTGTGTCTAAAAATTACTTGGGAGTAATTTATCACTTTCAGCCAAGAGTCAAATCTTTTTGACAAAGGAAAGTAGACAGATAGTAATATGTGTAGTCATTGTGTGGGGGTGCTTTTTGTTTCATTGGCTCCACACCATTGAGCTCATTTTCACTGTCAGGTGGCACTTTTCATCCAAGCGATCCACACTGAGCTGCTGTTGAACACATTTTTTTCAGTCCTCAGAATCTGTACATCATGACAAAAGAAAGTCATATTTTTTGGAGTGTAATATTATATATAGCTCTCCCCCAGCAGCATAACAGGATTAGCCAGTTCATTGTCTTATGATGGCGACCTAACCCATACCTTTCCTCCATATAAACGGAGGTGACAGACATTGTATATATTGTTTAGTCACTATGTACTTGGATAAAAATTCTAGCAGTCACTGTCTGTGTCACAGACTTCCGACAGGGCCTACACCCCTCATTCCGTCATGTACAAAGCCAGTACAAAACGTCCTTCTAACTCTTTGATTGATGCTATTGCAGAAAAAGACTACTAACAAGTGAGAATGAGTAGTGACATGAACAAAACAAGACTGAACTGCATTCTTAATGGGCCAAGAATGACTCTGCTATTATCAATGTAAATATATCATAGCAGAATTAGGGACAAATATATAGCACTGAAGAAAATTAGTGTGTCACAATTACTATATGTTGGGTCTAAACGAAAGGGCATTCTGGCAAGAATACTCTAACACAAGGCCAACTAGACTGCAGGCATGCCAACCCAATAATGTAACAGAGATAATAACTGTAAGTTACAGTAATGGATTACATGAATACCAAAGTCAATGAAAAATTCATTTATTCTGAAAAGCATTATTACATGTGTATGGACATGTGAATGATAAAGGTGGTTTTCCATAGTCAAATGTGCAGAAAGTAGAGATTTAATACTGCACTTTCTGCAATATAATAAATGCAGATAATTTTCACTTATCAGACTATATATACATTACTGTAATATCCAGAGATATTATAAGTTATGGAGAATTAGCGAAACTGAAGTGGACTGATGCGCAGTCCAAGTGTATCTTTACCAATTTCTGCTACCATGCATATTGCACAAACTGTTCCCTTGAATTGAGGCATGTAACTTGCCCCACACAATGGACACTTCTCCTCTGCCTTTCCACGATAAATGGGACGGTATGTCCACCCACAGATAGCAAATGGGTTATGCTCATCGTATTGCAATTGGTGTTCATCTACAGGATTCTTATCACAGGCCTGGAATTAAGGCAAAAAAAGAAAAGTTAACTTTGTCCACAGTAAGGAAAAATTGTAAATGTATACTTGCTTGACTTGTGTCCCAAGTTTATACTGTGCATGTCCCACTGGGTGAAATTTGGGTACACTATGGACAGTTCCTTAATTCATTCCACCCATTTTCATTCTAGGACTGCAGTTTTTTAAGTGTGTTATACATATATGAGTTATAAATATCTGACAGAATATGGGGCATTGGTGGAATGCTACTGACAGGAGAAAACCATTGCACTCCTAAGTAAAACCTGTCCCATTGCCAACCTCTGAAACCACAAATGCCAAGCAGAATGACCGGGACTGAACCCTGACGTCTGTGGTGAGAGGCCAGTGACAGCCTCTGAAACCACAAATGCCATGCAGAATGGCTGGGACTGAACCCTGGCCTCTGCAGTCACGGGCCAGTGACTGCCTGTTGGGTTTAAGGTGCCAAGGAAAATAAAGTACTGGACCACTTGATTGAAAGGCCCACATTTCACTTCAGCACATGTATATCCACATTGTGTGTTTATATATGTGTGCGCACATGCATGAATGCAGGTCAACATGAGCTGATTTTGTAAATGTATTTTTGAATCAAATTACTCAGGACTTCAGATCACATTTTTGACTATTAATGAACCAAACAGACACAAATAATACTGGACACAACGTGCGGTACATTACCTGCAGTATTTTCCTGGCCTGCTGTGCCACTTCTGGACGGGGGCCTTGTTCCAACAAGCGCCGTGCGAACGATGCTGCCATCTTATAATTCTTCAGTTTGAAGAAGAGGTTCAATGCTGTGCGGAGGGTAAGGATCTGATGGACAGGCTGCAAGCTGCAGTGTGTAAAGTAAGCTGCCATCTCACACAGGCGTTTTTGATCTTCTAGAGTAGCTTTCGGCAATTCTTTTCTTGCTGTCTCCATTTTCAGCCCTAAATTTATATCAGACAAAAACCACACAATGATTATAAGTAAACCAGATGAAAAAAATGACGCAAATATTAACGCAGTTACACCTGGCTAACTTGGAACCTGCTTGCTTCTATCAGCCAGCCTCTTGGTAGCAGTAAATACTGCAGTGTACAGTGTTTGAACTAATATGAACTCATCACATGAACAGCCTCAAGTATACAGTTAAGATTGTAATTTTTCATCATGCAACATATGTACAATTGAAAGAGCGAAACATTCTTGTGTGTGGAAACCTACCTTACTGGCTGACATAGGGGTAAGACAATTTTTGCTCACTTTAAACATCTTCCTTTTGTCTGTGTTTTTTTGAGATGATCACTTTTTCATCATGATACCTAACATGGCAGTTTTTATACGGCCATCCTCCACCAGTATCCACCAATCAATAAATGAACTACAAATTTAAAATTTGGTGAGATACAAAAATCAAATTCCTGTCCTCTGGCTGGCTAAAGCATGAAATACAGATGCCTTCCAATCATCTCAATGTTATGAACATTTCCATAACATACCAGTACTCCACAGCATAAAAAAATTTCAAGGAACCTGGTCTTGTAAAGAAGAATGCAGTCAGTTTATCACTCAAAATCTTTCCATTCAGTTCAGGTTAACAGTAGTCTGTCATATCAGATTTGAATGTTCACTAACTGTATCAGTTACAAATGCAGCTTCAGTGCCTCTTTTAAATTCATTTAGCAAATACGACACAAAAGTAGTGTCAAATTCATTCTTTTCATTTTCACTATCACAATCACAATTATTACCATCTTCACAACTACCAAAACTGCAGAGGTTAAAAGGTTATATTCACACCCAATGAGACAATTATGAATATATATAACTGACAGCAAGGCATTTGTTTGGGCAAAGAGGAAAACACTGTAAACATCAGTAACATATAGGAAATGTATGAATCAGGATATCCAGACTATGAAACAGGAGTGCCACAGACTAGTGGCACAGCTGGGTTTTTTTGACACCTGAGGTGAGCAACATATAAAAATGGCCACCCCTGCCATAAATTATGATTTTAAAAGAATCACAATTATTTATTGAATTTCCTTTTACTTGTTGAGTGAAAAAAAAACCATACTTTTCACTTCAAATATTCATTTTGCTGCCCCTTGGACTCTGCTGGCCATGACAGCGAAAACTTGCCCACATTACACCCCTGCCAAAGACTGCATTACAACATTCATATAAGATACACGTATTTGGATACAATCTTTAACAAACAATATTTAAATTTCCAATTTGTGAGTTTCAAATACAAAATCTGCAATTTATGTGTACCCAACCAATAAGTACAGTAGTCTCCATGAAAATGGTAAGTACCTAGAATGTACTCTCTGCAGATATGAAGAAGCTGCTGTGCCTCTGTGATTTCCTGTCGAGTCTCCACAGCCAGGAGCGGAATGCTCAGAACCAGTGCGTGCAACTTCTCAATAGCCTCGCTGAACTTCCCACCTGTTGTTAGCTGGTAACAAACCTGTGGAAACAAATAATTGTACAGTACAGTTCCATAACACAAGATATTAGCATACATTCTTATAATAAAACCAACTAGATGCACTAATATCTCAAATTTATTTTTGGAATAAAACTCTACATGTTTCGGACAGTCCGAACAGTCGTAACTGTCCGAAACATGTAGAGTTTTATTCCAAAAATAAATTTGAGAAGTTAGTGCATCTAGTTGGTTTTATTATAAGAATTTATCACAATGCACCATCACCTGAACATTAAATTCAAATATTAGCATGCCTTAATGCAGCTGTCAAGTCCCTCAAAGCTTAATGAACTAGGTCTAATGCTGTCAATTGCTAAAATTATACAGTGATTGTGACAGATGAATAATACTGAGTGGTCAGTATTGTTCAATATGGACTGAAATTCAATGTGGTTGATAAATCTTACAGTAGGTTCTAATATGATGCTAATATGCACCAAAAAGAAAATGACAGTCCTTTTATGACAATGGTCTGACATATTTATTTATGCCAGAATATTACACACAGAAATATGCAAAGTAAAGGAAAAGCTGTTCCTGGACTTAAGAATGATGCAAGTAAAGCTAAGTAAAACTATACAGTCTGTACCTCAATATTAGATGTAGGTGAACAGGTTTACTCCCAGGAATAAGGCCCAGGCAAGTGTTAGGTAAGGGGTTGGGTGGGCCTCAAAGTCTGGTTGTGGTAGTGAAAAGACATACTATTACATTCATCATCTGGCATGACACCAGTCACAGTACAGACTGAGTTGTGGCTCACACTTAATATTCAGCAAGTAATGTATTCAAAAGTCTTAAATAAAGCTTTATTTTTTTTAAATTGAAATTTACACCCTCATGTGTCACTACCAAGTTCACGGTAAGCAAGCGACAAGCAAACGACAGATTCCAAAAACACATGAGATGAGGTTTCTAAGAAGTGTGGCTGGTTATTGGTGAGCCAATAAGGAAAGAAAAGAGTACAGATGGTTTGGAAAAATTTATGAATAGCACAGTGCTCCAGTACAGCAATAAACAGATACACAACATGCACAGAATAGATACCAGGAGTGTATACACACAATTCATAAACTGTAAACTGAATGATAAAAGAGATACTAGACATCTAACAAAAGACAGCATGGCACACTGTAGGAGCAACAGGCATGAGACCTGAACATGAAACAAGAAAAAATAAAGGGACTGAAAAAAATGAAATGAGTGCCGGTTGGTGATCAAATGTGGTGATGTTACCTGCAACCTTTGCACCAGGTCTGCTAGTTTCAAGCCTACAGCTGGCTTTCCACCTTTGGGACCTGCATCCTTCCAGTTACGGTGTGGGTAGCCATACAACGGTGACAGGGACGGGAGAGCTGTGAATGATGTACGTGAACTAGAAAATATACTCAGAAATAGTGTACGGTATGGTCTAAAGTCCACCACACCAACCTGAAACAAAGATTACAACATAAAGTTTACGTTTATCCAACCCAGGCAGATATTTAAATTGTAGCACATGGTTTATGAAAAATTTATTATTTGAATAGAAAAGGATAAAACTATGAAATAAACAGAATTTTGTTGAACAAAGAACAGAGATTATGCAGAATGACTTAAAAATGCAGTAAATGTCCTTGTTACCTAAATATATAACATGAATTTCTAGAAGTGTTTTCCTGTATAAGTTCACATACACAGAGTTCTTTACAAGGTTAATGATGAAGTACCTCCCCATACATTGTTACTGACTGTAACACTCGAAAGAATGTACACTTCTCTCATAACGGACGCCCATATATTCACAGAACATCATTCTCCACTCAACAGTCATACATAATCGATGTATGCATTTGATGTTTGTAGGACTGTGGATCATTTTGATAACTGAAGAATAAAAACCAACTAGATGCCAATTATTATTTTATTGTACTTCTAATAGGCTCAACATGTTTCGGGCACTACTATGCCCATCGTCAGGAGCTCGGACACTACTCCAGCTTAACCGCACCTAACCTCCAACCCACAGCAAACCAAGAACGAAACGACCAATGTGGTAATCAACATTATAGTCATGAGCTCCTGATGAAGGGCATAGTAGTGCCTGAAACATGTTGAGCCTATAAGAAGTACAATAAAATAATAAGTGGCATCTAGTTGGTTTTTATTCTTCAATGTATGCATGTCTGTAACTGAATCCTGAACCTATCCTGGTTGAATAATCAGGACGAGTAACAGTTGACATGAAAATAACAGATGCAGTTATGTATAGGACAGGACTCAACATTACTTACCTGTTCATGCAGCAGCCTGAATGCTGACTCAAATGAGCCAGCAAGAATGTGATCAACAGGAATCTGCGAGTTGTTCACCCACACCTGCAGTTGTGATGGTCCCCTTGTTGGAGGCACAAAGTAACCGTCATCTGCTCCCGATACAACTGTGCTCTCCAATTCTGCGGGGAGCACCAGATCTTCATCTCCCACATCCCAACCACCACCTACATCAGAATGTTCCACACATAACAACAGAACAGTTGGCTGTTTGGCGTGAATTCTACAATTGATTCCATAATTGATTCTAGAATTGATTTTCCAATAGCAGTGACATCTCAAACAATTTTAGTTTAATACAGCTGAATATAATGGTGTTTACCCAATCAACTGCTAGGAAAACGATATCTTGTCTACAGGCTGACACATTACACTCTATCTTTGGCGAAATACAAAAAAATTTACCAGACAACCAGACACTGAAGGGATATTCAAGGTGGCAAAGGAGATTAAAAAATTACAGTATTGCAGACATCATGCAAACACTGTAGTAATAACAAGTGCATATGAGAAAACCCATGAACACAACGATCACTCCAAATATTTTCCCTTCTACATTCTTTAGCCTCCAAATTTCAAATGCGTCCGACACATACACAAATACAGTATACCGATACACAGGATTTACCTTCTGGCTCACCAGACGCAGCAATTTCATGCTCCTCATCGGCACCAAGACCGTCTTCATCCAGCCCCAGCTCGGCATCAACACCCCAACCTTCTGGAGTACTGTCTTCCAGTGACTCAGGAACCAATGCAGTACTCACAACGCTGCTCTTTCCTCGTGCCATTGCAGCACCCTCAAAGAAGCCCTGAGACAAATATCAAAATGTGTTCAATATGACCTGATGTACTTTTAAATACTCATTATTATTGTTACACCGTGCATGTTGTCGAGTTACTCAATTGTTACACCAACAACTGCACATACATAAAATTTATAAAATTTACACATTAAAACATTAAAAACGTTCCGACATGTTTCGGTCCTAAGACCATCATCAGGGAGCTACATATTCCTTGCTAAATTCACACTAGAAATAGTCACAAATTAATTTCATTGTACAAGTTGGGTGTTGCGGCAGCATGCCGTGTTGAGTAATGTTATGTTTCTACATACCTGCCTAATTAAATGCCTTTTACATATTGTAACAGACAGTATTGGTATTTCAACTTCTATGTCACTGTAACTGACTCTCTAAACAGACATTCTATGAACAAAGACCTAATTACTCAATAACTTTCAGAAATGGCAAAAAATAATACATTCTATACAATTAACAAGCAAGTTCTGCTTGACAATAATCAAGGTAATACATTGTTATTAACAAAATTTTTCAAACAAAAATTCTTCAAACAATGATATGCAGTTACAGAAAATAATTTTCTGACTGACGTACTCCATTCATATATGCAGTGAAATTCTACCCATCATTTCTGAAGGACCACAAAGAAAAAAGAAAGAAAGATAAATATAGGGAAACAACACTTATGGGAAGGTCTTAAAAAGTAGCGGATATAAGGTGACCACACGAAAAATGAAACCTGCAGAAAAATGATGCACAAGGGAGCAAGGGATAGAGATACTATAGTAATTACATTTCTACATATAAACAAATTTGTTTGTACAGATTGTTATGTGTAAGTTTCAAAAGTTCCTTGGGCTAGGAAAACAAAAACATGTTCTTATGTAGTCACTGTTTCTATGTTCAGGCTGATCATAGCTCAAGCATTTGTAAGCAGAAGAATAAGTGCACCTCCCAAATACAGGTCTTCAGCATGGAGCACCAATACATTCAAACTTCAGATAACTTGGTTCACACTAGGCGAAACTATAACAGCTTCTGAAAAATAGTCACAAATATGTCTACCTTTGATACAGTAAGAAGAGGCCAGTTTGACTCTGCTTGCATTATTGGTACAGGGGGTTTCAGAAGCTTGGCATTTGGTCTTATTTTCGGAATGTTAGTTTCATTTATGGCAGATTGTGTATCTGAAATTCCATGTGTCACTGCAGTCAAATAACTCAGAGAATGTTGCTCACAGTTCTGAAACAAAAGAAATTAATACGTACTGCAGGCTAACTCCCACTGGGAAAGTGGCCAAATCTTGAAATTGGGCAATTTCAATTGGCCACCACCACTGAGATAAAAAATATGCAGTCATGTAACTCAACATGCGCTGATCACAATTCTGATAAAAAATCAGATTCCTTTTACTCCCAACAGATACGTCTCATCAGCACAACTCTCGATAACACTTTGATACTGCAATTAAATGCCAGCAGTGACCTGCATAAGAATGGAATTTAAATGGAGGCTGCATAAGAGCAGATATAATTATATGACACACAATGTTTTCTGCATCACACTGCCCATCACACATGCATAACATCTGGCAACAAAGGGTTAATACAATGCACACACATAGTCATGTTCTTATGCAGAACCATCATAGCCTGACCTTTTCAAAAACACACCATTCAAATAAAAGTTTTACATAATATTGTTTTGACTCCGTCCCCTATAAAATCTTCTGAGATCACATCAATCTGGCATTCTAGGACTAGGGTTCCAAATATATCACACTCAAGACTCGCTGGATTTACTTGTAATATGGATCTTCTGTGTGTGTGTGTGTGTGCGCACACACACACACGCACACACACTGAACCATCATAGCCAAGCTAGTGCTTCAGCCTGCATCCGGATACCACACCACCCCAGCCAAACCACCACATAACACCAACACGCATCGAACCAGAGCAATACAACCCATGAAATAACCCAACAAACAAGTCGCAAGCTCCTGAGGATGGACGTATTAACATCCGAAACATGTTTAGCATTAAATAATGAAATAGAAAAGCAAGTGACATCAAGTTGGTCTCTCTTTATTCAACAAACTTTTTCTGTAAAAAAATGTAGTGTTAGTGTCACTGTTCTTAAGGCTTATTCTCATATTAATTTCACTAACCCCAATACCACATATGTCCCTCCCCATTAAGATGTTGTGTCCAAATTTTCACCACATTTTATACGTTTGTTTACTAGTGTAATGAATGTTAAATTTACGCATGGGTTCACGTTAGACGGAACTTGAAAGTTTTATACTCCCATATCCAGGAAGAGATTAATCAGTCACAGCCACAGAAGTCAGCAATACCTATCAGTTTATTACTCTTTCACTATGCTTGAACCCGGCAGTGACCCGATCAGTTCGTTATACTTTCAGGAATGCATGACTTGTCATCTCCTCTCTATAAAGCCTAGCGCAACTCTGTAAATGACCTCACTCGTTAACAAATTGATCACCGGCTGTCATGTATCTGCAACTGAAGATATACTGTGATAAGTACAGTAACTGCCAAGATTATTGTAACGACACTACAGTACTCTACTGTCTTCTGTTTGTGCAAGGTAAGACACATTGACTGTATTAGAAATTCACTTTATACCAAGTTGAGCAGTTTGGTAATTACACTTTATGTTTTATTCCAAATTTATTTGTTTTGGTTTATAGAGAGGGAGAGGCAAAATAATTATTTAAATAACTTATATTAAACTTTCAACATAGTTTGACTTTTTAACTGTGTAGCTAATGATCTGTTAGTTTATGTAATACAGTATTTAGTTTAGCAAAATAGAATATACATGTTTTCTTATTTTCAATTTAAATTGGAATGAGTCAAACGATTGTTCTGTAAGTCCCTGAGTCCTTGCCATAACAGATTTGCCGAACTATTGGCTGGTGGAGGCAAAAATTACTACCATACGCTTTAGTGTCCTTTCCCTGGAAAACTTGATGGAGGTCAAGCCATCATCCGAGTAGGAAAGCACTACACTAGTCTGCAGTACAGTAAAAAGGCTAAAGCTGTGACTAATAAGCTTCTTCTGTAATAATATAAAACCGTGTCGCTACTGCACATGAATGGACATTCTGTACTATAAGCAAAGTTAATGTGTGAGACACAGACTAAAAAATTAATCATGATTCTTAAGCTTGTAATGCAACACAACAGAAAGTTCTGCCAAACTGCAATCAATAAACTGATCACCAGGTAACTCACCCTGAGAATTTTTATTCGCTCATGCACACTACCCAGGAACAAGGCTCCCTGATATTGGCCAGATATGTCTTTTCTTATTTCTGCAATCTTCATCATCTTGCGCAGCTTGTCCAGATTGCCAGTAATAAGATACAAGAATGAGAGCTTGTCAAAGTTCTTTGTTCGCTGGTAGCACATTTCTACAACCTATATAAAAGAATGAAATGTTTAGCAAAATATGCCACATAACAAACAATCAAGTTAGACAGTAAGCAGTTATATGTGAACAAGGATACACAGAATTATATTACACATACAAAAACAGATCAAGTGCTGAAAACCTTCATAAACGTAACACGTGTGCCGTTTGACCTCACAGCTAGACTGGAAAAACACATTCACACAGACAAAAAGATTCTGAATTGGCAAAATTTTTTGGTACAAAACTGAAAATTGCTGTCCATATCAAACTGTCATTAGTAATACCTAATTTTTATATGCATAAGACAACACTTCTAAATTAATGTACATAGTAAAACTGGCAAAACCTTAAATTAATGTCCAGCTGAATACAATCTTGTTAAAACTTACTTGATGATTTCCCTGCATGAGGGCAGCCTGTCCTAGCCTTTCCCAGCATGCTTTGTCATCAAGGGCCCTCGCTGCTTCAAGAGCAACCTCAATGTTGCCACACTCAAGAGCAAGACTGAAGCGGGTCTTTTCTTCCTTCACAAAATGTAAAGCTACTTCTGGGTATCCCTTCTGCTGCAAGTATGCGATGATGGACTGCCCCACCAGACGAGCATTACGTACCATATGAAGTACCTGAAAAAGATAGACTTCCTTATAATTCTATTCTGACTACAAATTAACATTATCTAGGATAAAAATGCAACTTTATTAATAATAAACATAAACATTTTAACAGCACTAATCTAACAGATCGCCTGCATGTCTAAACCCTGTACATATGTAGTTTTAACTTTTACCCTGAATTATTTAATTTGCAACGTCTGATGCAGACTTGGTGGGCGTGTGTGCAGACTTTACCATCTACACACACACCCATCACCTTTGTGTAAACGAGATCTCATCCCCTTACTTACACTAATACTAATAATTGTTCTGTGTTATATCATATCTATACAGCTTCTCTGATAAACTGAATCCAACCTGATGATGGCCACAGCAGTATTGGCCGAAACACGTAGTTAATAAGTTTATATATATATATACACTTGATGACTGCCATATCCTTACAGAATTACTACCTTATGATCTGATGCAGAATTATGAAGTGACTATACTGACCTTTATCTTACGTGGGTTGTATATTCTGGACACAATTTGTAAGGTTGGGAACATGAATGTCCTTTACTCTCAAAGCAACCAGGTTGACAACCCTAGAACTTTCTTTTGTATATTTAGGAAGTAACGCTATTTACTTCATTTCTTACAGCATGCTGCAGAATCTCTGTTTTATTTCCCACAAGCAGTCATTTATTTCATAATCCAATTCAAATAATATTTAAACTTTTCATACAACAAGGGCTAAAACTTAAATACCTGCCCCACAGCCCTATCCAATTACGTATTTCAATCTAAAGCCACTTAAAGATTAAGACCATGAAAGTACACCCATATTTTCCTTCAAAATATTATCTGTTAACTTACTTCGTCATATTTGCGGTTAATGAGTGCCAACTTGAACTTGAATTCTGTAGGATCAATGCTGAGAATGCGTGGCTTGCATTCACGGTCCAGGCAGAAAACTTGGTTGCCCTTCACACGTGTAACATAAATTGGAAGGTCCAGTGTGCGGATTATTCCATGATCTCTACAAATAAACATACACACATTCCACTCATTTCACTACCTTACCAAACAGTGTCAGGGACATTCAAATAGCCATTATGTGAAAAGATTTCTCTCACAGGCAGAATGTCTCTACTGCACTGCCAGTTGAGAAACACTTAGTTTTTCAAAGAATAATGTACACTATATCAGTGTTTCTGAACCGCCAGACCGTGGCCCAGTACCAGGCCCTGGCATCAAATATACCGGGTCGCAAGAGATTCTCCTGGAATTGGTAACTAATTTAAATGTAATTATACATTTTTCAACATGCCACACCATACACATAAGAGTACTAATACTCTTTATGATTATGCCATAATTAATTATTAATACTTATGTTAGTTTAATGTATGAACTTAAAAAAAATTGGAAAGGTACTGACGAGTAAATCTGTTGGGACCAGACCCTCGTCTTATGAAAAAAAGAATTTACCGGGCCGCAGTCTCACAAAGGTTGAGAAACACTGCACTAGATTATGTTTATTGGATTAATAATAAATATGTTGTTTTGACTCTCAAGCTGCAATTCAGACAGTATTAAAATCATGCCACATTCAGATTTACAAACAAAACACTGTTCCCAATGCAATAGAACAACTGCAATAAATGTCACTAAGACACTTTCAGACACCAAATGCACATGTCTGCAAACATGAGCCACCTTTAATGTTAACTGCATCAGTAGACCGAACCTCACATGAGACAATATGGAGGAGGGGAAAACAGAAACAAAATAAAACACATATTTCACATATTTTACATACAACCACTCTTCTGTTGAAAATAGACTTATTTCTAGTAACTCTAATCCAACCCAAATGGATATAAACAACATGCAGCACTGCAAACTAAATTATCACTTTGCCATTCAAAGAACTGCTGAAATAAAGGTGGGCATTTTAATAAACAATCAGAAGGACATAAATAACAATTATAATAAAAGAATTCTCACATCTAGGTGGATGGAACTCTTTGTTTGCCAGACATAAACTTCTTGCTGCCTAATACAGAGACACAGAAAATACATCTCACAAAGCAGGAAATCACTGATATGTTAAGGACAGAACAGTACTGAAGAAAACCTAGTGTTCAGTTTCAATCAAATGGCTCTAATTCAAAGTACATTCCTGAAACAAATTGAACGTTGAGAATGACAAATGTACGTTGTGAACTGAAAAGTGTGTTGCCTCCATCTTCACTGTAATGTGTCTGTCCCTCGGAAATGTCAGAACAAACACATTACGTTACACAGTATGAACAACTATACGGCCATCATTTGAGTAAGACTTGCCCTGAAACTTTATGTTGACTTGGTATGTGCCTACAGGGAATACAAAAATCCATAAAACACTTACAACAGGTTTGACATTCAGAGGACCATGCATCGTGATATATTCTTATAATAAAAGCCAACATGATGCATTATTTCTCAACTTCATTTAGTTAAGAACTCTACATGTTTCAGACAGATTTACTGTCCATCATCAGGAGTCTTAATACTGTATTAACAGCAGTAGGTATTTGTCATACTGGTTATGTTGACTGTCTGCTAGCTGTCAGTGTGACAAATACCTACTGCTGTGAATACAGTATTAAGACTCCTGATGATGGACAGTAAATCTGTCTGAAACATGTAGCGTTCTTAACTAAATGAAGTTGAGAAATAATGCATCTCGTTGGCTTTTATTATAAGAACTTACAACAGAGTAGCCTGATTCCCTAGATGAAATGTAAAGAGCCTTCATCTCCCAAATACAAGTCATGTTAATACTAAGTTCTCTGCACCCCTCCCCTCCCCTCCCAAACTCAAATCCTCTTAAAGAGAGGCTAATAAAATATACACTTTACTGTATATGTTAAATTTTACATCTCTTTTTCATACAATTATTAACCAGTACTGCCCTTATTTGATTAGGTATGAAGAACTATAGGACACATGCAATCCAATCATGTTGTACAGAGGAATTTTCACATAAAGTTATCATCATACGCTTACCCATTAGAGATGGCATACTTGATGTGGTTACTTGTAGTGTAAATGAACACCCCACTGTCATCCCAAGCTCCTGACTTCACACGTGTGTTCTCATGAATAGAGCAGAGGGACTCCAGCCGACGGTTGCAGATGTTAACGGTGTGTTTAGCCAACAGAGCAACATGGGACATATCAGCTGACCACACCACATACCGACCTTTGGAAATCTTCACCTGTGCCAGAGTTCTGATGGAACAAACTTAGATTTTAAACACAGATCTCATTTTTATAATTACTGATTAAAAAGGATGTAGTCTGATGCAATCAAAGACAAAGACACCAGCACCAGTCATACAAACCACCAGATGCAGTATATTAGAACAAGAGAGAAGTACAATTCCAACTGCAATTTATAAACAACACCAATAAATTTTCACCAACTGGACGTCTAGCCAGTTAAAGCCTCTTATTCTGATATGTTAATCCCAAGGTTCATGTGCACTTATCTGGTAAAAATCAGCATAAGCAAACACCTGGTTTTTTTTAGTTATACATGAATGTGAAGTCAATGTATTTGGGTGTAGTGTTCAGTAACATGTTCTATAAGACCACACTACAATATTGAGCACAACTAGAGCCACAGTGATGCAGAACTATTAGCAAAATGCATGTTTTCAGACTGTTGGCAGGAATCAGCCAAAATGTCATCACAGAACCCACAAAGTCATGTGGAGAATATGGAACTTTCTAAGCTCAAAGTAAGTGACAAATGTATTCTAATGGTATATTTAGGAGTATAATGTACTGAGTGATTACAGCATATTTCAACGCACAATGGAGATACTTCAACTCCATGATAAACTGCAGTCAGGTTACTAACCATTTATCAGCCAGGACTCAAATTGGGGACATTCCCAAGGACAAGATGTAATAAATGCTATGTGAAAACAGAACAGAGGAACTCACCTCTTCTGCTGAACATCAAACAAGGTCACTCCATCTGAATCCCTCAGCAGCAACATTCCAGTGCCAGCATAGAAAATTTCATCACAGTTTGGAGTCTGAACTTTCTTGGTCACCTCATTTTTCAGATTCTTTATCATCAACTGGAAATATCAATATATATATATATATTACATTTAGTCTCAATTCTGACCTACTGTTCATTGTATTTCAGACTCTCACAATTGGTTATTAAAAATTCTGGACCAATATAAGGCACTAGTAAATTTCCCTAACAAATTTCATTGTAAACTGCCAATACCAACTTCAATAAAATCCAAAGAGTAGTTTGGGAAATAAAAGAAGCATAATGGTGGACAGACACTACCTCCTCATTATGCACTTTGTGCAAAGAATGCACGACAAACTATCAATCATACCGAGTGTGTGCGGTCCAAAACTGCAAAGCGATTTCTCGCTACCCATATGGCAGTAACACCTGAGGAACGCTTGCTTTCTGGAGATTCAGGATTCTGACTGTCTGAGTCTTTGGGAATGCCATACAGATCATATGAGCTGTTCTCCACATTGCTGGTCCTTGTACACAAGAGAACAGCATTCTCTGCTGGGTTATATGACATACTGCAACAAACATAACACAATTCATCCATAAGACAGTTCAAAAGTTACCAGATTCTTAGAATTTACAAACTCACAAGGTCTTCAGCTTCTCTATCGAAACAACACTGCACCTTAAGTATAGCAAAATCTAATTATGGCTAACATTTCAACAGAACATCTGCACTTCAGTCTTCCTGCATATCAAGGTATACATACATGTGTATATGCTTGCAAACTCATACAACAAGAGTGGGAAAATGTAACATTCAAAAAGAATCAGTCTTGGTTGCAACAATGTTCAGATGTGATTAATACTGCTGCCATTTATCAACCTTTGTTTTCTCACAAACAGAAGAGAAAAAAAAATTGTGGGAAAGGGGAGGGAATAAACATCTTCATTAAAATGCAAGTCTTAGGATTCCGAACATATAAAGTTTTCACTTAATGCATGTAGTAGTTGTTAGACAATGACCAGTGAGATTAAGCCTACAGTCACACTAATATGTTGCTTAACACCAATGTGAATTTGAGACGCTTTGTATGAATCAATTACTAACGTTATTTCAGTGACTTCTGGTGTACCTACAAAGCAGTGATCAGTTAGGCTGAAAAACTGATAGCTATTTAATCATTTTAGAAGTATGGTATCGGGAATGCCACAAGCACTGATGCAAACATCCCGCTGACACATCAGCCAGCATATCCCTTCCAAAAAGAACTCCCCTTTGTTGCTGTTGGAATCACTGCAAATATCTTTTACTTGACACAAATGTTCATGACATTACCATTAAAACACAGTGCTATTCTGAGATCCACTGAGATATTAATGTTGCCACCAACATGGGGCAAACCTGGCATGCTGATAATGGGGATCATCACATTGGAAGAAAATTCCCGTCCCCATGTTGCCCATACTGTACCAAAAATGCTGCTCTCAAAAGTGCTGGTAGGTGCTGGAGCATCTTCCAAGCAACCCAGACATTTAACTGTGTGCCTTCCATGTCCTCAGGCCCCATTAAGAAGACACTAATGTGTTTTAGATCAACGTTGGATAAAGAAGCCAAGGCCACAGTGGCACAACAGTTCCAGCAGCAGCCCAGGAAATTCTTTGCAGAGTGAATCCATCAGCTGATGCGTCAATAGGATGCCTAACTCATTGCTCGTTGAGACTATACTTAACTGCCTCTATCGTTTCACCCAGAACAATCCCAAATGGACTTCATTTGAACTAACCCCATGCAAATACCTCTCTGCATGTCCACTAATTCCATGCAGAAAATCTGAGTACAGTAACATCCCCATGCCAACTTCGGATACAAAGTAAAGAAGAAAGTAATAAGAACAACCAATTACTTAATATTCAGAAATTTGTTTTATTACTTACTATTCATTACATTGAACACTTTCAATAAACCACACTAATATTGACTAAATACCTGTGCACAGGTGTGCGACCACCACCTCTAAGTTGCATCACAGCTGTATCCTTGGATGTGGTAAAGTCTAGTTTACGGAGGAACCGATCTTTCACATAGTACAATATATTTCCATGGACAGCATACGCTGGACGTTCTCTCTCCAACTGTGCCAAAACAACACATCTCTCTTTTAACTACAACTCTCACACAAAAAACAAACTGAAAGATTGTGGGGAAATTATCCAAACCACTTCATTTTGAAGTTCCAACCCCTAGTTTTCATTATGCACAATCACCATTAAGCATTTCTCTTTGAGTTGGAAGCTACATGAAGAAATTTGAGATCTTCATTCTTCTGGGATGTTACGCATTGCTGTAGATGGGACTGACAGGTTGTCCCGAAACGTCAGTAACTAACTACCAATCGATGTTGAATAACATCCCACAAGAGCAAAGATCTCATCTGCAACACAGTGGAAGCACGAATCACATGTGCTAACATTTTCCGTAGATTGTGACAAACCTAGAAGTCCATTCTTAATTTTGCACTATTGCTGATTTACTGACCAACATTCTACATGTCTTTCTCTGCTGATTTCCTGATCTACATGCTCTACAATCATCCTTATTACCTTACTTATCAGAGTGTATTAAATACTAACCTTGAAAATGATCATGCCAGAATCATGACCAGCAGCAAACAGATTGAGGGAAGGGTGGGCAGCTAACACCCAGAAGCGTTCATGTTCACGTCTGAACGTATGCAGGCAAGTACGTTTGGTCATGTCCCACACACGGATACTCTTGTCCTCAGAGTTGGAGAGAATGAGTTCTTGACGCGGGTGAAACAGCACACATGAAACGTTGTTATAGTGACCACGGCAAGTGTCCACCTCCCAAGCCTGTAAAATTTAATATATACATATATTTTCACTAAAATGCAAGTAAACAAAACAATAAAAAATGTTACACAAAAGTAATGCCCAACCACCCAATAATTACAAAATATTTATAAATGACACGAAGTTTATTTATAAATCACTCCCTATAACAAAGCACCGACAGTATACGCAGGTCTGTTATCCCTACAATTCTGTAAGACTTTATGTGTTGAAACAGATCTCCATGCCGCACATGGGCTACTTAATGGCCCTGTATCAGTTGCAGAATTTGTGTAGCACAAAATCATAAGACAGGACATATCACATCCAGTGAAATGGAAATGGATGAATTGTGGCCCTCTTTAGGGTACTATCCCAGTACCATTCAGCATGTGAGGACTCAATAAAACCACAGTAAATAATAATTTTCTGAGTTTTATCAAAGATCTGAGATGGAAACTGCCAAAATCAAAGTTGCAAGCATTACCACTGCAGACAATTTGCTCAGCAGACCAGTTCTGGAGCCCATGCAACCTCTTATTCGATGTGTACCAGTGGGTGAAGCGTGAAGGTGACCATATACCCCCATCTTGTGCCAAAGTTAGGGATGAAGTTACACCTCTTATTCCCCTGTATGCCTTCATAGCATGCATAGGAACAAGTTTGCTTTCTTTACCTTTCCATCATATTACGCTGATTTCTATGAATCACTCGCGTACAGCTTAAAAATGGCTTGTTCACATGCAAAATGAGGACACTAATACATAAACCATTTCTAAAACATATCAGAAGCTAACAACCAATCAATGGGAGCCAGGTTTGCAAAAGGACACTGAATTACACATCTGCAAATGTCAAGAAAAACTTGACATCCACTATGATCTACAATATCCTGCAATACATGCCTGAATGCAGGAAAATATGCACCACCTATAATACATTTTGACAGATGAATATACCAGATTCCTGTTTGACACAAGTACAGGGGAGACTGCACTATAACCAGACCCTTCCAAAAGGGCTGAGGGTAGCTAAACTTTGGCAATTCCATTCCAGTAAAAGAGTCCAATATCATACTCCATCAACATCACTGTGCACAACATACACCACAAATAGCCACACTTACTTTAGCTTCATTCATCCTCCACAGTTTAATCTGCCTGTCATCTGCTCCTGACACAATCAAAGGAAGGGTGGGATGGAAGCAGGCCCAGTTCACACCCCTGTCATGGCCCTCCAAGACATGTTTCACAACAGCATCTGCTTGCCCAAACAAGTCTGTTGTTCCTGGGTTCTTAAGGTGATCATCCAAACCTCCTGGTCCTGGTGCCACATTCTTCTTACGAAGGCCTACAATATTGCCACAGCACATTGAAGAAGAACGCTTAGCAAGCTTGCAGTTCTGAATAGATTTTAAGTTACTTTAATATTTTCATCAAACTACACAGTCTTAAACCAATAATAAATATACACAAATGACTAACATAAAATAAATAAAATTATTCAACACACTGCAGTATAAGTATTAAAAAATATTATCACACAAAACTGATATTTGCTTTCTCTAAACCAGATCACTAAGAACTTGAGAGGTTTTTTTAATCACAGTAACTACGAAAACAAGAAAGTTCTTGTAGTATTACTTACCAAGTTTAATGCTGTAAGCCTGGGTTAAAAGGAAAGTAATTTCTCTGTTTTCATAATTCAAACATCAAATTTCTATGTACAAAGAATAAAGATTTTAAGTAAAGAACTCAAATTCTTACATATGAATGATTTATGTACAATACTGCAGCTGTGCCCTTATTATAACAATGAAGGTAAACTTCTAGCAAGCAATTCACTTAAACACACTTTGATTTGTATTTTGATATCTATCTAAAGTGTTTGATGTGTGTTTGGGTGCATCATCAATATAAATAAAGTAGAGGACCAATTAGATGCAACAATAACAATTTATTGATCTTCAAATTAGCTCAACATGTTTTGGGCAATACTTTGCCCATCTTCAGGAGCGCAAGACTGTGACTTACAGCATGTGGTACAATGTCCCCAGATTGTTGTCGGTCGGAGGCCTGGAGTGCGGCGGCATGGACTATGTCTGTGCTGCCGCACATGCCGTAAGTCACAGTCTTGCGCTCCTGAAGATGGGCAAAGTATTGCCTGAAACATGATGAGCTAATTTGAAGATCAATAAATTGTTATTGTTGCATCCAGTTGGTCCTCTACTTTATGTATCTGAAGTGTTGTCCATCTATGAATATTAAACAGCCAAATTCAACGGCATACAGATCATGGTATGACGATATTATGTCATCCACTCATCAGTAATTGTGTATACACTTCACAGAAACCAATCGAAAGACAAAGAGAACTGCAACTATAATAGTCAGAGGCACCTTGCAGACACGGTATCAAACCTCTCTGTACACAAGACTGAACTTCACTACAACATTAATTAAAGGTCTGGAATAGTTACAATTTATTAATGCAAGCAGCAGTATCCACGCCATTATACAGACACTCTCTGACACACACAACAGGTATGCTTCAGAAGGTCCAGCACAAGTCAAAATCTGCACTAGTCATAACTGAGAGTACATATGGTCAACTATATACATATATACAAGAGGGTGTACTTTAAATTAGAACTCCATCACCCAGGAAACTGATCGGCCACAGTAGGACCACCCTGCCACCTGCATTATCACTCACAAGCATTCGTCCGCCACCTTCATTTTCTCATGCTTTCAGTCCCTCACAGAAAAATTTGGTGCATGTGCCAAAATTGTTATTATTTCAGTATTTTTTAGGATGTCAAAGACTGTGTAAGTCTAAAATGCATACCTTAAAACTGCTTATGTCAGGGAGTGTCTGTATATTTCAGAAATGGCTTCCTTCTAAATGTACACACTATAACATCATTTAAACGTAGAATAAGCAGGTCCAATGCCCTTACCACTAATGATTTATATTACATGGATTATTATTTTGTAAGAGACAAGATGCAAGAGAGATGGGAGGGAGAAGTAACATGAAACATTTTGCTTTAAAGAAACATCCCTATTGTAAATGTGTTAGTTTCATATACATCAAATCAGTCACACACTAATAATCTTCCTAATTAAAAGAAATCAAGTACACCTGAGCAGGCAGTTGCTCTTAAAGGGTGCCAGCCATACTGCATTGCTCATAGCCATAACCAGTATAAATTCTCAAGTCAAGTTTAATTTACCACCTCATGACATATCTAGTGGTTTGTCATTTTACCAATACCAGTATCCAAGTTCAGCTTCCAGCAGTATCATAACCAATACTTAGGCAGCAGAACCAGAAGCTTCTACACCAGTAATGACATAAGCTAACTAGTTTCTAATTACCTACCATCCTCATAACTTACAGCCATGGTATCCATTTTAATACTGTCCTCCCACCTCCTTCCCATTCTTTCAACTGGCTCTTTCCTAGAGGTTTCCTCAGCAGAATCAAAAATGTACTTATGAACTTATTACTGAAAGACCAAATTTTTTTATAGAAAGAATTAAAACTTTGTTCACTAGAATGCAAGCTGACTATACTTTTCCTGAGGAAATTCATTATATTTCTGTTATCTTGCCACCAAAGCATCAAACTTCACTTAATGAGAAGCCCTTCATTTTGGGCCTAGTAACACAAGTACAACCAAGATTATCTATACGTACACTCAGCAAACCACAAAGCTGATGCAATTCAACTCCAAACAACAATAAGGTAAAATGTATTTCCATAACTATTTTGACTTACATAGAAGACAATGGTAATGTTTTAACTTTCTGCCCCAAGAAATTCAAATTTTAAGTAAGATGGAACAAAAGAATAAACATGTTTCACCACTGGTGCACTGAAGTTTTTTCACCTTTTTTCATGGCCCAGTTGAGAACTACATATACAGAAATGAAGACAGAAATTTACATAATACAACCAATATTACATTCTGAATATATTTATAAACAATCTTTGGAATAAAGTTTTACAAAAAAAACTTATTTATGTTTAAAATTATGAAAAGGGAAGAGCAATACTGCTTAAGTGGCATGTATCCCACGTTAATTTTTTAAATTATTCATATGGACTATGTATTACATCAGTCTAAGGCCCCTCACCTACACCACCAATGTGCTGTGCCTTTAGGCCCCTGCCAGGGCAAAACCGGTCCACGGTCCCCCAACTTTGTACCATGCAAACATATCAAGTGGGACTACAGTGCTTCTGCAGGGAACTTGTGGTTGAGCACATCATTGCAAAGAGTCAGCTGTAACTTGTGACAACAGCACAGCCAAACCACCAGATGTACTAATGTTAGGAAGTTGGTACCATCTGTGCCCTGCACACACTACTGCATGAATGCATTGGCTTATGGTCTAGGCACAGCACTTATACCCACATACAAAGGCAGTGAAAAGGGTCCATTCAACCTTCACTATCAAGTTCCCTGTAGGGAAACACAAGTTGGAAGTTTTGCTGTGAACACTGGACAGCACCTGAGATAGGAAAGACCTCTGCTGATGAAAAAGGCACCCAATCAATTTATAGGACCTTAATTTCTAAGAAATATATAAACCTATAAGAAACACATACCCCTAGAATAATAGTATTATCATTATAAACAAAGATATGGCACATTCACTGACACAGACATTATGGTTACTATGAGAATGATGTGCAACACATTCAGAATAAAAATTGGTCCAATTAAGGAGACATAAATACACAAGACACACAAAGGAGTAAGAAGGTAATATGATGGGCAAGAAGACTAGACAGTACCCTTTGAAACCCTCTCTTAGCACAAAAATCATCCCACCCTCACAAGAGAGAGTAACATAATTGCCCTTGTGGACGCCATAGAGACATGCGAGGGGGTGGAGATCTAGCTCCATTCAGTCTTAACCTCAGTACTAATGAATTGGTACAGGGCGTAAAGCAGCCAGTGCATGAAGTTAGCCTCTGCCTCTATCTGTACCTGTACTCCCCGTATATGTCTTCATGCCATGGACAGGGACAATTGTACCTTTACCTACACACAGATGTTCAGCTTCACACCCTGGCCTCTCCACACCCTGGAGAAAAAGCTGTTAATACCAATTAAACAGGAAGTTAGGCAGGCCCCAGAGCCACTGCAGATGCTTTTGATGGGATAGAGGACAAATTTAAAAGTCAGTTACAGAAAAGTATGGTTGTGAAAGCCTTTCTAATCAACTAACATGAAATGCAGTCCATGGGATGCCAATAACTTTCAATATGGATTTGGAACGAAATAGTGAAGGCACATCAGAAAACACCAACACAACAAAACCTGGTAAATGAGGGAAACCATTTAAATTATTGATCAGGATGATCACATGATACAGATTTATATCAGATATTTCCCAAACAAAAATCCAGGCCACAACCAATAAAGTAACTAACTTCCTTTCTGTGATTTCTTAACATAGTTCCAGTGTATATATGTACACATTTTTTTTGTGATATTGCAGCCAGTCAACAAAAACCATACTGACACCCATGCAAAAGTTTCTAGAGCAACTACCTGCCCATGCTCGTACCTTCTAGACGGTTGGCTATACCTGAGATGTCCCACACTCGCACCGTCTGATCAAGCGAGGCAGACACCACAATATCATCACTGGGATGAAACTGAGCACACATTACATAGTGGTTATGCCCAGTAAGAACACAGATGCATGTACGGCTCTGCCAATTCCAGATGCGTATGGTTTGGTCATCTGATGCACTCAAGATCCATGGATATTCATGATGAAACGTTGTGGTTCGGATATAATCCAAATGTCCAAGTAATGTGAAGATGCATCGCCTCTGCTTATAATTCCACACCTGAGAACAGAAAAATCGTGGCGGTGATGGTGATGGTGGTGGTGACAGTGGCAGTGGTAGCCACAGTCATATTTCAACACTTGTAGGTCCATACCAGATTACGTGGCCTCTCTCTCAAACACACACACACACACACACACACACAGATATATATATATATATATATACATATATATGCATGCACACAGATTACTTTTTGAAACACTCAGTCAAAGAATGCTTTTTGAAAAACTCAGACACATAACATGTGTTTTTACCACATACTATGAGCACCATGCAACAAATGTGCCATTCGCAAACACAAAAACTAGTAATTAACAGATGCTGCAATTCCAATTTAAGGTGTTTTTGTTTAAGAGCACTATTCAATACAATTCTAATGTTTACGTCTGTCCCCTTTCCCTATGTATTACAATTCCACCATATCATGTTCAAAGCCACTCTCATAAACAAAATTTTACTATAAATAAAATTTCACTGTAGTACATAATGCTTCCACACCAAATATGCTGATTTTTCACATTTCCTAATTTTTTAACTGCTATTCAACAGTCAGGTCACTTCGAACCTCACGTTACTCCAAAGTATCATCAGTGAAAATATGTAACACCTCCTTCTAACAAACAGTTTAATTTCTGGGTACAAGAGCCATAAAATTTATTTGATGTTAATTAGGAAGGCTTCAGATCTATAAACAGAGAGAGAAAGTCAGGAAAACTTCTGTGAATTTGTATGATATGTCTTTAACTTAACTTCTCACATCAGAATATTTACAAAAACGTTTCATCATTTCTCACTGTGTACTGAAGTAAAAACAATGAAATCTAGTTCCCTTTTAAATGGACCACATATCAAATATTTATTAAAGGCTGAACACAACAGAATAACTAGATAATGTGAGAAAAAAAATGTTACTGACAGAAAATTATAGTGCACACAGGTATATAAGTTAAAAAAGTCACGTTTTAATATTACCCATATTTTCAAAGCATGAAAATTATTCATCTTAAAGAATCACTTGGGGACGTAAATGATATGTAAAAAGGTAAAGTGATCCCGTTACAAGCCCGGTGTGGCCCAGAGGGTGGGTAGAGGTATAGCTCTACTCTTCCATGACCGCGGCACTAGAAGGGGGTGAGTGGTCAGCAGCATGCCCCGGCCGCACTTTACCCTCGGGAAAGACCCGGCACCCATTTTACAGGAGGTTGGGTGGGCCCCATGGCCGGTCTGAACGGGCGGAAAATTTCGTCCCCACCGGGATTTGATCCCGGACCGTCCAGCCCGTAGTCAGTTGCTATACTGACTGAGCTACTGAGCCCACAGTAAATAATATGTACATATGTAAATATATGTATTATGGCCATGTGTGAAAGTTACAGACTACTGACACTACGACCCAAACATTAATTAGAGCCAAACACTCGTATTACCTGAGTGCTAGTGATCTGCTACTATCAAAGCCCACACCAGACATTATCTTGAGTCAGGTTCAACCATCTCCCACCTGCTCAACATATTTCCCTAAATCAGACCCATCTTACTACTATATTCCCATTTCTCACTGCGCTGAGTGGCCAAAGTAACAATCTGTACACACTTATTTTCCTCCCCATTCCATACAGCTGTCCAACCAATGACAGCACACAGTGTTTCACTCATACTTCATAAGTACATCACATGTTTACAAGAACATTAACTGTACAGCTCTAATGCAAACCTTTATCTTATAATCATCTCCTCCTGACACAAAGAGTGGCTGCTGATTATGGAAGCAAATTCCACGAACTGGACCATCATGTTCGTCAAACTTGTCTAACAATGTGCACATTCTGTAGTCCCACAGTTGAATGACCCCATTGTGCAAGCTGTGAACAAAACAATAAGAATAAATTTGGTAAGAACATGTAATAGGACTATTTTCCTTACCAGACATATGTTGTCACACTTATTGTATTGTATTCATATATGGGGTACTAACATTAAATGTTACACGCAAACACCAATTACAAAGCCATCAAAACCAATACAGACAAGCAAAAATATCCCAACATGTTTTGAACCCTATGATCATGTGCTTGTAACAGGAACTTACAATAAATTGCCGTTTACAGAAAACATTTAACAGACTGACAATTTTGAGAATAGACTAGTGATCAGACTAACACATGGACAAGATTATAAGTTGCAATTGTGCACTAAATGCAATGAATATGAATAGAACTGAAGCAAAAACACTAAAGATGGAACAGCAGTGAAGACCAATATGAAAACAAAACACGGATGAACAAGGTTCAGCTGACATCACCGCCCTTTCTAGACTACATTCAATAAGCAAAAACACATTTCAATTCGGAATGTCCCAGCAAACACAGACCCATACTGCTGCATGCCAAATTAAAATTATTGCAACGATGGTATGCAAAGGTTCCTGTTTAACACCATATACATATACTGCTGTACCAATGCAACAAATCTGTAATACAATAACAATACAACCTCAAGAAAGGAACTCAAGGTACTATCAACACTGTTTTGTTTCTAATAAAAATTGAAAGTAAAGTTCTGGCACACGAATGCAAACACACACACATGCACACGCACACAAGCATGCAAGCATACCATGATGACTTACAGGAGGAGTGGAGGTACAGCTCCATCATTCTTAACCTCAACACTAGAATCAGGGGAGTGGTCAGCCTCTCAGCCCAGCCCCTGTACCTGATAAACAAGTGGAGAGCCATTCTGGACGTTTTGGAGAAGAGAAAAATGTCTTGCATCTGTCTGGTCCCAAACCCCAGATTTTAATCCCATTGCCTAGTCACCATCAGCAACTACATTATCTCTGCTTCTCTTTGTTTCCAATAATATTACATAAATCAGCACTTCACATACAATGTCCTGGAGTGCATTTTATACCACAAAGAATATCAGGGTACAGAATATAACTTTGGTAAAATTCTAACACAATCACAAATATGAAATCTTTCATGTAACAAGATGCATGATAAATTCTGCAAGATAATACAACAATTTAAATATGAGTCACAAAGCTCTGCTGTAAAATCTGCACTACCATAAATATTCCAACACCAAAATTGTCGCTACCCAAAACTGAAGAGTAGGTCATATGCAGTTTTTGAATCTATTACTATTATGTATTTAACTGTACTGTTCATGTGGAGAATTCTGGAGGAAATCCTTGAAAATTCAAAAAAATCACTACTGTCTTGTTCTCACATGTCAGAATGATGAGGACCGACAAAACACAGAAGCAAATAAACCAAATCAGACCAACATTTGAAGCACCATATCTGCCATTTACTGACTTCGACTGTCCAACATTCCTTCTATCAAAGCTTTGCAGTTCCAGGTGTTTCCAAACTAGTTACCATAGGATGCCGTTAATAATAACCACTGTCATTTATAGTCACTATGTGCAACTACTGTGAAGCTAAAAACTATTTTATAATGGACCTACATAAATCATGGAGACATAATCATGAAATTTGTTTAGTTATTTACTGTAATATTCAACATTAATAACTGTTAGTTTTTCTTGAGGTTTATGGCAATAGTAATCTGTCAGAAAAGAAGCGCTTATAATATAGGCCTATTTTTTATACTTTCTGTCCCACATTTTGTTGTGTAGACAAGAAGTGACAGTAACTGGCTAGAGTGTCCGCAGAACTTACAGAGAGACCTTCAAACAAAGCAAGTACGATTCCAGCTGGCGAAATGTCTTCTGGTTAATCATTCATAAGTTAATTTAACACTGCTCTTCAAACCTCAGAGGCTTCATCAAGTAAACGTGTTTATCTTATGTTTATTGGACTGTGCATCATCCTTATAGTTGAATAAAGAGAGACCAACTACAAGAGAACACATCTACATCAGAACCCTCATAGAGACCAAACACATACTGTTTTACACCCGGTACATAGATGACATCCTCATCATTTATGATACCGAAACAACCAACCATGACTACCTGACACAATACACCAACACAATGCACACCAATTTACAATTTAACCCAATGCTATAATCCAGCGGCTACATCAACTTTCTCAACCTCACAATCATCAGAAGAAGCACACACATAGAAATAGACATATACCAAAAGCCTACCACCACAGATACCACTACACATTTCACATTCATCCACCCTAATGAGCACAAATTGGCGGCCTACAGATATCACATAGAAAGAATGCTCACCTACCACTCAAAACAGTACAACAAAAAAGACAATGGTCAACAATCCTTCACATCGCCCAACAAAACGGCTTCCCACCCACAGTAATGCATAAAATAAGACATCAGATAGAACATAAAACAAAACACACCACACGACAGCAAAAACAAGAAGTGGGCAACATTCACATACACTTCCCCGCAAATACACAAGGTCACAAACATATTCAGAAACACAAACATCAGGACAGCATATAAATGCCGCAACACCATAGCCAACCTGATTAAACCGCCCAGAGACCACCACACCCCGGCCCACAGTAAATGGGGAATTTACCAACTGACATGTAACACATGTAATCTGTCATATGTAGGCCAGACTAGCCGCACCCTGAACATACGTTTCCAAGAACACATACAATACATTAGATACAACAATCCCCAATCAGCATACGCCCTACACATACCACAAAACCAACACAAATACGGCCAAATGAATAGTATAATGACCCTACTCAAAGCCCTAAACAACCCGAACTTACTCCTGCCTTACGAACAATACTATATCCAATCCCTCCACCATGAAGGCAAACTCATTCTGGAGCAGAGCCCAGGAGAAATAAACCCCCTATTCCAAACGGCCATTAACCCCCAACCCCCACATTCCACATGAACAGACCAGTAGTGCTTCAG
>Ga0123352_10001738_pt1 | contig 29450 bp, 15 predicted proteins | sample TergutLab28metaG_FD_89700 | JGI IMG/M metagenome (GOLD analysis project Ga0123352, IMG submission 89700) | Labiotermes labralis P1 segment gut microbial communities from Petit-Saut dam, French Guiana - Lab288 P1 | ecosystem: Host-associated > Arthropoda: Insects > Digestive system > Gut ... | reverse complement strand
TTGATGTCACTTGCTTTTTTATTTCATTATTTAATGCTCAACATGTTTCGGATGTTAATACATCCATCCTCAGGAGCCTGCGACTTATTTGTTGAGTTATTTCATGGGTTGTATTGCTCTGGTACGATGTGTGTTGGTGTTATGTTGTGGTTTGGCTGGGGTGGTGTGGTATCGGGATGCAGGCTGAAGCCTGCCTAAGATAATTCGTCCATCCAGTGGGAGCCGAGTTGTTCCACACGGACGGACGGACGGACGGACAGACTGACATGACACAGCTGATAGTTGCTTTTCGAAATTTCGCAAAAGCGCCTAAAAACCAGTTTAATGCGACACGAGAACAGACACGAGCGGTTTTGTGTAAAAAATGATGAGAATACAAGTACCGGAATTTAGGCTTTTCCTCTCCCCCTTCTTCATCTTTTTCTTCTTCTTCGTAATTTTACACGTCACGTGTTTGCCGTATCCAATTCCCATAGCAATCTGTAATCCCATTCTCCACCTTCCAAACCTCGACCTTCAACATCGAATTTGAGACACTTTAAACGTAAATCTCCCAGTTTTGTGTATTCTTTTTTCCTCCTCTTCCTCCTCCCTTGTACGTAATATCCAGTTAAATATATTTTAAATTAATGTTTCCCTCTTTTATTCGTTCTATACGGCCGGACCATCTCACAGCCAAGAGTTCATACAGATTAATCAAATAAAATCCTTTTCTTCCAATAGTGATTAATTTCGGAGTATTTACTTATGTCATCTGACAATAGTTTAAGGAATCCAATTCAAACCTACCTTATTTTCCTCGTCAGTTTTTCTCTCAAAGGCCACACTTCACCCACCCACATAACAAAGTACTATCAACTTTACGGCGTAACACTTCTTTATGTATTTCCTTTGGTAGTCCACAGAATTGTTTTACGTTTTCTGTTGAAATTTTTCCTTAGCGATTCTTTTCTGTATATTTCAAGTACTAAAAAATAAACACAAAGAATTATTTCAAACAACACACAATGCAGTCCCCACCCTAACAAAGCACAAATTTTTCATTTCAATTACTAAAAAAAAAAAAAAAAGAGTGAGCAGACAGAAAGTAGAAAATGAAATCATGTCTACCTTCCCAATTCAGAGTCTCCTGATGACATAATTGGAAATACAGACTGCTGGGTCACACACTGACTAGTCCAAAAGGGTCTGGTACGAGGTCAATCAATTTTCTTTTTATCTCACCCAAACTCGATTTCATGGTCTCACTGCGGTTGCTTCAATTCCAGCCGATTTTCTTACTAGCACATCGTATAACAGTAATTTAATCCAGTCGGAGACAAGCAGTTGATTTCAGATGTAACATATCTGCAGCGTAAACGAAAATGGATATCCCAAATTGTATTAATATAGGCCATACCTAAGGAAAAAGGTAGTGGGGCCTTTATGTGTGCAGTGGAACCGATATTTTACATGCATGTATCTTTCTGCAATCTGTGAATGTTAGCACAAGTTCTACACGTATCGTGATTCATCACACACACAAATCTATTCCCAATAAGAGAATTAGGACTTAAGGCATCGTACTGCACTGCGTCAGAACACTAGCGTTTCCTACACAGACAGACGAAAGTGGACTGACAAACGTTCAGACGCTGCGTGCTTAAAGCTCAGCTGATCCGCCTTGCTAACGGACTGTAAATACTGTCTTTTCTGACAATGGGGGAAAGAAAGAAAGTGACAACAGACCGTGTCTATGGTCACGCTCAGGCAACTAAGTGGCAGCTGATGTCAAAACGACTTACTGACACAAAGCTCGTAACAAAAACTCACCGTAATGACGGCGTAGGGCAAGCACTTGGCAGTCGTGGCTCAACGGCAAACAGAACCCTATATTTCAAAGAAATTACGTCCCAACATTAAAAGGCCCTGCGGAAGAGGGGGGGGGGCAGAAAAACGGGAGCGGGCAAAATAGACGACATATTCCTTCCTCTGGTCATATTTTCCGCCCTTTATGCCGTCCCGTCTTCCTGACGCACAGATTTCATTTCCCGGTAAAGACAGCAATTCATATCTTCATCTCAACATGCATGTGGGTTCTGAAGCTAAACAAGTTACTCATTCAATGTCTGGCCCAGTGGAAGCTTTCAAAATTACAGCAGCGATACTAACTCAGACATTCTAACAATAACAATAACAATAACAATAATAATAACAGTTGATGTGGTTATATGCTACAGCACATGTATACAGAAGATTTTTATTGGCTATTTGACAAAAAGGACTATGGACCGGATGACCCAACTCAGAGGTCATGAAGTCTGGACAGCGCCGGTAAAATTTATTCGCAGGCCGAATTAAAAGCGTAAGGCTGGCCGTTTTTTTTCCCGAAAGCCCTGGTATAGGCTGTTACACTAAAAAAACACACAGTTGCTAGAAGTTGTCCTTTAATTAATTACCAGTGCGTTTAAATAGCCCCACTGGGGGGGTTGAAATACTCAGTCACGTAGTCAACGGTGTAAGGGCCTAAAACGGCCACCCAATAAATCTGCCGCGATGCAGAACACGAAAATTAAAGTGCCCACTGCTCCACCTGACCCACTATTCCATGACTATATTGTTACATAGCCAGTCTACTCTAAGCAATGATGCTGTTATTACCTAGCACTGAAAATAGATGGGAAACTCTTCACCTTCCATGCCAACGTGGCAGCGATTCTCTGAGGACAGTACTGTGTTACTCACTGCACATACTGTGACTTCGCTGATTCAAAAGAGGCACAGGGAATATTGGAACAGTTTTTAAACACAGAGCAAGTTGGGTTCCACACATAACATGCTAAAACCGTGATTTCAGTACGAACACAGCAGAAAGATCTCTCAGCGAACCTAGTGGCCACGTGCTTACCTCCGTGTACGCAAACAGTTAAGCTTCCTGTTCAAATACAAGATATTATGCAGGCACGCCCCTAATTCGCAGTGACTCTGTCCAGAGTAAATAATGTGTGCTATGTTTTTACTATAGCTAGTAGCTTTTTCTCCTCGCCTCCTGCCTCTCAAGTCACATTTTTACCGCGCATATCGCGGCATATTCATGTGGTTCGGCCTATAAGGGAAATGTTTGCTTAGAGCAACTCAACTGCAGGATTTTTTGGTTGCGTTTGACCACAAAGAATGGTTCGACAACAGACTATTATAAGAAAAATAGAAAGGTACATTCTGTACCACAGAGTCAAGTTTCCATATGCCTTCTGAATTCATGCTTGAGCGTACGAAATTTCTGAAATTCTTTCTGTGGTTATTTGGTTATCATTACTGTAAGTACTGTTACTAATTGGAGTGCTAGTATGGTCAACAAGCTGCTTACGTTTGCCACAGATGTGACCGTTAGGGTCAATAATATTGTGCAATATTAATTATCGTAAAATATTACTGGCCCTGTAGTTTTAATATTGAAGCGTTGCACAGTACATTACGCAAAATTAAAAAAAATCGCACAATTCGTGGACAGATCTGCTCAGTATTCATTCCGTAACCGTCTGTCTGCCATCAGTCGACATGTCTCTAGCACAGCACTTCCATTCGACTCAGGAGATACAGCACTTGCGAATTTCAGGTCGTCAGGAATATTGTTAGCGTCAACACACGCAGCGTAGGTGGACAAACGCTGACTGGGAGTGACTGTTTCTTACATGTTAGTATTTCTTTTAGTGACTGTAGGGGTAACAATCGCGCATGGCTTATCAAATAATGGACCATGCAACCGCAAAAAAATTTGTAGTCGTTTGGCTCACTCGCCCATAAGTCTCTCGTGAGATTTTCGCGTGTGTATTGTGTCTCTTTATGTACACTTCTTTGGTCCAGGGGCCATTCTTTTCCTTTTTTTAAACACACGGTTAAAGCAATGGCCACATAAACCGCACGAGAATCGCCCAAGAGCAGAACAAAATATTGCATATTTATAGTGACTGGTCTAGGGAGAAATGTATTGCATAATATTAATTTAAGGCAGTAATACTGAACAATAATACTGATCGTCTGATGGCTGCGTAAGTTGGCGCATGGCGTACTAGTGTCGCTCCCACGTGTCCCGCAACGTTGTTACTATAGACCGTGGTAAAATGCGAAGTGGTTATGAAAGAACCTCAAAATTATAAAATACTGCACTAAATTTCATCAAAATCCGTCCAGCTCTTTTCGAGTTGAAACATACGAACTGCTGCAGAGACGATCGGACAGAAGGACGGTTATGGCCATACGTGTACGAGGTTCTTCATGTGTACGATGGTCAAAGAACACATAAAGTACTATAACTAAGACTCACGACTAATGATATGAAGTCAGTCGCCGGACTTCCTTCTTTTCAGCGGGACAGGCTAACACAGACGCAGAGTTGAATGCTGAGCCACATGCTACACGCTTACCTGCAACACAGTAATAGCAAATCAATGTGTGACGTGTAACAACTAACTCCATACACACAGACGTTTACGGACTGTCCCATTTACAACAAAAGTACAAGAAGTACATCTTGTCATTCAAAATGACAATAAATAATGCAGAATGAGGAATGCCGGAGAAACTATTGATCTAAACACACCGTCCTTTAGGCTGTACTGAAATTACATAGAAATAATAGCAACAGCGGAAATACTAAGGTCAAAAACAGGCCGAAACCGTCAAAACTGATACACGCTGTGAACACTTCCTAACTTTATTTAATTATTAATCCTAAAAGCATGAGGGCCAGCAGAATTCCACAAAGCACCGATACAGCAAAGGATTCCAATAGCATATCGTTTACTTTGTAAAAGCCAAGGAAACGTTTCGTACAAGCAGAACTTGAACTAATATAATTCTATTGTGATGGCAGCGCCTACATACGTGGCTCCCACTATAGCCGGATTCAATCTCCAGACAGACCACGTATCGCACCATAAAAGAGAACAATAATTAAAATTGAAATGAAGTGAGTAATGGGAGTTACACTCCGCCCACCTTTCAATTTACTTAAGAGTCTTCTGGGATGAGACGTGCTTTGAAAGCTACAAATGAAATTATGGGGTATATAAACTGAAGTAAAAATCTATACCATGCTTTTACATCCCCTTTCTATTATCATTATCAATTCTTTCCGTTCCGGGCTGACTTCCAGGTAATTTGCATGTGAAAGGATTGGATATTGGGGAGTGTATACGTGTGATAACTCCAGTTAAAAAATTATGGCTTCATAGAACGTTCCGTAACTTCATCTTGCCTATAGCTGCTTCGTAATACGGCTCAGGAATCAAAGAGGACATTAAAGACCGCACGAGTATAGCGAGTAGCTTTAACAAATAACTGCCACAGAAAAAAATGCACAAACAAATTAAGCTGGGAATGAAACGAAATCAGAAAGAATATAACAAACAGAAAATAGTAGTGATTAAAGGAACGAACCCATGATGCAGGCACGGTTGGCATCAGAAACGTTGGCTGATTTAAACACCCTGTCGTGATAAAATAATATAAATAGCCAACTAGATGCAACAATAATAATTTTATTAATAATTTCAATCAGCTCAACATGTTTCGGCCGATACTTTCGCCCATCCTCAGGAGCACTAGACTGTGTTTACAGCTTGTGGTGCCTGTTGGTGACCAGGAAGCGGTGGAACTCCACCGCTTCCTGGTCACCAACAGGCAGCATCGTCGGTGCATTATACCACAAGCTGTAAACACAGTCTAGTGCTCCTGAGGATGGGAGAAAGTATCGGCCGAAACATGTTGAGCTGATTGAAATTATTAATAAAATTATTATTGTTGCATCTAGTTGGCTATTTATTTTGTTATATCAGTGATCCACGGTCACACAAACATCAAACCTGTCGTGACTTTGACCATGAGCCATGAGAAGATTTCAGTGTATTCTGTTGCCGCAAAAGCATCTAGACACAGGCCATAACGGCAATACTAGTTGAAATTACTGTGGCGACGAGCAGGTAATTTTGTAATTTTCTCCAGCCTGTAGTATCCGAATTAAAATAGGAAATAAAATCAAAGTGTATGTTCTACTCCGTGTTTCTGCTGGTGTGCCATATCAGTGCTTTTAAACAGGCCATGACATATTCTCTGTGTATACTCCATTAGGACGATTGTCAAACTTTTCCTCCGACGACCCAAAATCGTGAATCACAATGGACTTGCGACAGAGAAGCACCAGCAACTACTGAGCAACCCAGGCGATTGCGGCAGACGTATAGTATAATACCAAGAAAATACTTAGCTCAAAATTCAATAACAATGTCTCATCTCTTTCCAATCTTACTTTTTAGGAACGACCGTCACACTTTTATATACAAAAAGCTGCAAATGTGATTGTGTTGGAGGCTTATGACATAACACGAAAATTTCCAAAGTCCAGTTTGGGTTGCGACCCTGGTTTTGAAAATCCCTTCTCTAACATTACGCAGTATGACAAGTGCATAACAAGGAACTATGTGCTAAAACAACCTAATATTAATTTTAACGTAGCGGTTATGAAATTTTTACAATCTCACCGTTCTGTCCACAGAAAAAGTTTGAAAACACTTATTCGGGAGACCTTGAAGTAAATTTCTGGGAGGAAACTTTTAAGGTAGTGCCTGTATCATAGTCTATCGACACAGTAATTTGAACCCATACAATATACGAGAAACTAAGATTTGAAATTTGAAATCACGAACTACATGGAAACTTCTGGCTGTGAAATTCGAAAGAAAAGAGAATAATATCGAAAATTTTGGGCATCGGACTTGAACGCACAAAGTAACGATGCAATGATAAATTCTTCACTGTACTCACAGACCCTTCGGTACGGAGATATATGCGGACCACGGTGGGTTAAAGTACAAATTTTAATCCTTAGAAGCAGAGAGCAGTCAGTTTCGTGTCGCGGTGGCTTTAATCCTAGAAAAGTTGTCTCCAACACCCCATATTTTAAGTACGTTATCACATAACACACATTACCCCCGGGAGGACCAAAAAGTGAACATACCTGTGTATCGAAAGCTCCCCAAATTCCAAAATAGCATTTGCTTTTTCTAGAGTCCAAGGCTTCTTCCGTTTATCCTTCAGGTAAGATCATCTTGTATATGAAGACGAGTATGGAGCAGTGGTGCAGTGATACGGGGACATGAAAACAGATGTGTTGGGAGAAAACCCTATACCAGTGCTACACTGTCTACTATAAATGTCACAAGACCTGACTTGGGATTGATACCGGGACTCAGTGGTGAAAGGCTACAGAGTAACCGCCAGCCACGGCACGGCCTTTAAACACTAAATTGAGTCTACATCACGTATAAAGATTGAATTCGCAAATCGCAGAGAACACTCTGCTCTTGCATTACAATTATCAAAGGATGAATGCTGTATATGGAAAGGGTCGCTGTTTACTCGTATATGGAAAATCATACGAAGTGAAGTGATTTTGTTTTGAAGTTAAGTGAGGTGAAGTGAAGTGAGTTTCGTTGAAGTTCTTGGGGACAAAAGTACAATGCAAATTAGGGTGACCTTATACTGAGGTTACGTGATTGCATTGTGACTATTTTATTTGGTGTGTATCTTGTACTGTGGTTGTTTTAACTTGTTTTGTAATATGTGGTGTGTGTATGTGTGGGGGGAGGGGGTTGTAATGGTAATATGTATACTTGTATTTACTGTTTTTGTATTGTTTCATTTAAGTATATTTATTCTTTTTATGTTCTTGTTTAATTTTGTAAGTTACATATTTTTATGATTATGTTTATGTATTCTTCTTGTCATGTACGTTCTGTTCTGTATATTCTGTTTTCATCGTGCCAACTGGCACTCTTCGGCTACCTTGACTGAGGTTTTTCCGTGCTTTTTCCTCAGTTAAGAGGCAAATGCCAGGGCATAACTCGCAAAAACGGGGCACGGCCCGCACTATTCCCCATTTAATCGTGTTGTTCTGTGTATTGTTTGTGTGTAAATGTGTACTGTACTACTGTCACCGTGTGTCAACCCAATTGCAGTTAACAAATATGTCTAAATATGTCATTTCGTATCTAAAGACAAGAGGCAGGATTACAGTCTGTACACAACTTTATCTTACATGTAAAAACAGCTACATGTTTCGGCTATACATATTTAGCCAACATCAGGCTGCATATAGAACCTTGAAAGAAAACTATAAAATGCAAATCAATAAAGTTGTGGGGGGAGATATCGTCTTTGAATTATGTACAATTATACAAAACTATATAAAGTATATGAAAATATGTAGGTTGAAGGAGGATTATGTAAAATTGTATAGATTATAAAAATCCGTTAAAGATTTTTAAATAACAATAATAATAATAATAATGATGCTCCGAAAGAGGGTAAGGAGAACCATTATTATTTGTAAAAATTACATAAATGCGCATTTTGTCCAACATGGCAGTAGATAAAATTAAGTAGACTTCAAAATATTTTTCAGCACACGTTCAGTTTATTTTCGTAAAACATTCTCCGTCTTACATTCAGAACGGCGTTCATGTTGAAGTTAATGCCGACACACATCTTTGAAGCGGCCTGCATGCCTCCAAGTACTCGTCTGGACCAGAACTTCAGACTCAAGCTGCCGCCCTAACGGCTTATGTGCAATGACCCTGAAGTTTCATTTAAGGTTCCTGCCGCGGTGTTACTGAGATATCTCTCTTGGTATGTTACACAGCGTAGATCAGTAGTTATTTTCCGACGTTTCGAGACAACCTATAGATCCTGACTGTTTGACCCTTGAAGATAAGACCGATATGTTGTTCCGAAAACTCGGTAACTAACTACAAATCCACGCTGCGTAACATCCAGGAAGAGCGGTTATCTTATCATAATATTTCTGGAACACAAACAGCGCGATGCATAAAAAGAAATAGAAAACGCAATGAGTCGAGAAAGCAGTAACAGCGCAAAACAGTGCCAAGACTCAATTAAAACTTTATGTTTATCACTTAAACTCGTGAAAAGGAAAATCAACAGCTTTTAAATGTAGAATACATTATATTTTCAGTCGGTATAGCGACTGACTACGGGCTGGACAGTCCGGGATCGAATCCCGGTGGGGACGAGGTTTTCCGCCTGTCTAGAACTACCCTGGGGCTTACCCAGCCTTTTGTAAAATGGATACCGGGTCTTTCCCGGGGGTAAAGTGCGGCCGGGGCGTGCTGCTGACCACTCACCCCCTTCTAGTGCCGCGGTCATTTAAGAGTAGAGCTACACCTCTACCCACCCTCTGGGCCACACCGGACCCGTAACGGGATCACTTTAACTTTTTACATTATATTTTAATCTCCATTCACATAAATGAAAGTCTAATATAAATTTCTACACAGCCAAAATCACTCAATGTTATGCAACATTAATACTTTATATGTATTCTAATGGTATTGTAAATATTATGGGATTCCATTCTACATAAACGGCACTGCATGTACCATAACTTTCTGTGAGATAACATGATGATGGTCCAGTTAAGACCGTAACAAGTAGCCTTTAAAATAAAAAAGTTAATAACGACGTATACAATAGTTGTGTTTAACGGCAACTATAAACAATTTGTTTACCTTACCAAACAAGGCTCAACATTTTAAAAATTCTACTTTCTGTCTAAGAGTGCATTTATGTGTTTTGTATGGCTCTGGGGAAAATAACCCGCAATTACTGCCCAACACAATATTAACTGTGACTTTTAAGTAAATCAGTTCTCATGGTTTGTTTATTTTTCTGTTTTGTCCTGGCTTTGCTCTAGTCTCGTTTTACTCTACCTGAATCCTTGTACTTGTGCAATTTTTTTTTAACGGAACGCCAGTTCAGAAGGCGCACGAATCCCGGCCGCCAGGACTCCCGGGCGACTGAATGTTATACGGTGTCACCTAAAATTTTGGGGCCCTCAGTATGCTACATACTTGATGCCACTCCGGTGATGCCCAAGATTCTTGAGGTGGCTTCTAGATTTTTAAAAGAATGTGCACTCCTGTACTAGACAGTTGAGTTAGCAAGTAAATAAACGTTGAACAGAATCTACATGTATTATTATGGTTTATTAATGACACTACCCTAGCTCAGAATACAGAGTGTCAAATGGTGTAGAAACTAACGAATCCAGACTTCAAAGAAATGCGGATTGAAGCAGTCCTGGCCTAATATGAGTTAATGCCCAGTATCTGCTTCGAGGGGCTGAGGAACACCACGAAAAATCTCAGTCAGAATAGCCGATTTGTGAACAGAGATTTGAAGCCGGTGTCTCCAGTGTAAGAAGCAAGAACGCCGAACAGACGCCCGCGACGTTCTATGATTATGATTATTGTTACAAAATAAAGGAAATGTATAGAGTCCTTATTTTGTCCGACAGGCATCTTCTGCCACCATTCACCACTATTTTGCCGCGCGTCTGGACGGTGGTCTAAGTGCGCTACGTTCGTATGTAGGCGAGCCGACTTGAAATGACAAGCATTTCTTGTGTGACACAGAAAACTGCACACATATAATATTAATGGGAAACGAGAAGAAAAGAGGGCACAAAGACAAATCAGACTTAGATTGAATCACGAATATTACAGTAAAATAGATCTTATGAAGTAGGTGTGAGGTTGTGGAATGGGTTAAATGGAAATAGTAAAGGCCCAGTATCAGTTTGTTATGAATACGGCAATGAACCTTTGAGTTCCAGAAAATACAGGGTTATTCAAAATGATTGTCGGGGTTTAAACAACTTGTCATACACAATACACTTGAGATAGGAGTATATATTTTTATTTTCTATAAAAACACTCCAAGTTTTTGTTACATACCTTAAAGGTGCTCTATATGTGCACCCTTTGTGATTCTACAAACATCAACACGACAATCGAGTTTGTTTCGCAAGTCAGCGGTGATGGTTTCAATGGCGGTTCTGATTCGTACCTTCAGTTCCGGAATACACATGCACCATTTCTCTTGAAACTGTGCTTACCACCTTCGAATGGAATTGTCAGATGGTGGTTGTTTCCCGAATTTGGTGCGGAATTGCCGCTGGACAATTGTACCCCGACATTCATTTTGAATAACACTGCACAGTTGTTTTGACCAGATGAACGACTATTAGCTTCTCAAGCACTCTTCTCCCTGCAGTTCGCGACAGGGTTTAACACCTTTTACTTCCATCGACTTTCCAAACGTTTTGAGACCTTTTCATGCAGCAGATATCAGAGGCTAGTTAGTTGGGGGTCAATCGATCAGCGTCAATGTGCTCACTAAGTCTACAAACCAAATGCAGAAAATGTGGACATCTGACCGTATGCCGCTATGTGCCTTCACCACGTGGTGTTTATACACCAGAAATATCGTAGTACTGGAAACCGATAATTCTTATGCGAACCTCGCATAAGTTACCAGCGCAGAAGAGATTTAATACACAACTGGTCATAACATTTGCAAAATTTATTGTAGAACAGGTATAAAATAGTGCAGTTGACATCTGGAAATCCCATATAACTTATTTTCTCCTTGCCGTTATGTCATATAAAGTTTATCGCCATTGCTTTTCAACTTTGCTTCAGAATGCGCCGTTAGGAGGGTTCAGACAAACCAAGTGGGCTTGAAATTAATTGGTACACATCGGCTCCTGGTTTGTGCCCACAGTGTTTGTATAGTGGGCGGAAGAATACAGGCTATAAGGAGAAACACAGGAGCTTTCGTAGCCGCCAGTAAGTGATTTGTCTAGACATAAATTTCGAGAAATATAAGAATATGTTCATGGCTCGAGATCAAAATGCAGGACAGAATCATAAAATAAAGATAGGCAATAAATGCTTTAAAAGGATGGAAAAGTTCAAATATTTGGGAACAACCAGCAAACCAAAATTCCATTCATGAACAAATTCAGAGAAGATGGAAGTCAGGGAATGCTTGGTATTATTCGGTTCAGGGTTTTTTGTTTTCCATTTTGCAATCCAAAAACATAAAGACTAAGATATACAGAACTGTAATTTCGCTGTTGCTTTGTATGGGTGTAAAACTTGGTCTCTCACACTGAGTGAGGAATATTCGAGAATAGGGTGCTGAGGAAGATATTTGGGTCTAAGAGGGAGGAGGTGAGAAGGGAGTGCAGAAAATTGCATAACGAGGAGCTTTATGATCTATATTCCTCAACAAATATTATTCGGGCGATAAAATCAAGAAGACTGAGATGCGTTCGGCATGTGTTCACGAATAGAAGACGGGATAATTGCATACAGGGCTTTGGTGGGGAGATCTGAGGAAAAGATGCCACTTGGATGACCTAGGAGTAGATGGTGGGATAACTTTAAAACGGATCTTCAATAAGCAGGTTGGAAAGGCACATGAACTGGACTGATCTGGCTCAGGAAATGGACAGGTGGCGGGCGCTTGTGACTGCGGTAACGTACCTCCGGCTTCCATAAAAGGGGGGATTTTCTCGACTAGCTCATGACCTGTTAGTTTATCAGAAAGGCCTCTGCTTCGTGTAGTTACAGTATTGATGTTACCTATACGTTGGTGTCAGTCCGTGTATAAGCTAGATCCGTCTTGTTAATTTTATTTCTTCTTGACTTTGTTCTCCCATTTAGTTGGCACGTGCCTACACCGTATATTAAAATTAACTGCTGTTCCCTCAGGAATTTTTCCTAACCAACTACAGACTGACATTCACGAAACAAGTAGCCATTGTAGCCAAAATATTAACTTCAGCTAAATTACAACAACATATAATAGCCGAGGGCCACAGCATTTCTGACGGACAGTCGTTTAAAATGCAATGACGTGTCCATCCCATCCCATTCATTTTCATTTCCTAACCATCACAGTGGTGGTTTGATTGCGGAAGACCAGTGCTATGAAAGATTAAACAGTGTCCAGGCAGTGATTAGTTCCCTGGTGTACAGAATGAAGCATTAGCATGCCTGATACTGCGTGGAGGGAAGTGGGGTGCTAATGTTAATTTCGAGGCACGTCACAGTGGTCATTTCGAACGCAGGGATATTTTTGAAGCTCTGTTTTAAAACACGCGTTTAACCCTAGGAAATATGTATGGAAGGCCATTCAGAGGTAAGCTGAGTTGGAACAGAAATTACAGTACAGCACTAACAACTACTAATGAATTATACACGGTTTTATAAATAATAATAGAGGTATCTTGTTACGGAATGCGTAATGCACATCTTGTTGCAGTGTAAAGCTATTAAGGAAATTGTGGAGGGCTGAGTTATATTTGAATAATGTTGGTAAGTTAATACTGGATGTTGTGAGCAAGGAGGGAACTATGCATCGGACTTGTTTGTTATTATTTTCATTCGAATATCTACGTAAATAAATTAAGTAAGAAACGGTCCATAATGAGGTTCACGTTTCTGGTGACAAGAACTGAGTCAATTTACTCAATCACCAGAAAGAATTTAACATTCATAGGTCCGTGCGTTGCTAATATATTCGCAGAGTACAACCAACAAGATGCAACGTTTCACAATTTATTTATTTCTGTAAGACGCTGTACACGTTTCAAACGGGTTTTCCGTCCATCATCAGGAGCTCAAAACTGCACATACAGGGTCAGATATTTGTCAGACCAATACCTGACGCTGTATGTGCAGGCAGGCTAGCAGCAGGTAGCAGTATTGGTCTGAAAAATACCTGACGCTGTATGTGCAGTTTTGAGCTCCTGTTGGTGGACGGAAAAACCGTCTGAAACATGTAGAGCGTCTTACAGAAATAAATAAATTGCGAAACGTTGCATCTTGTTGGTTGTACTCTGCGAATACACCACACAAAAGTTGACGAAAGACCGCGATATTTGAGACTAGTGATTACAGCGCGGCTGCAGAAGAAGCCAGTCCCCAGGTGAACATGACGCCGGGTGGACTGGCAAGCGGTTAGTTCGACGGACTGTAGTTCTTTCACCGTCGGGGTCGCACAGTCCTAGGAGGACATCTTACTCTTCCACCGCTGAGTAACATCTCAAATACATGAATCTTCAGTTCGAAGACGTCTTCTGAAAGAAATTTTTACCTCCAAATCCGAGGCACATAAAGTCGCTGTACGATGGATTGTGCAAATTAACATTTTTTTTAACCTACAGGTTTCCATTAAACACCGCGATGAAAATCATTTCATTCTTGTTAAATGATAAATAAATACAATAAATTTCGGAACCCTTTACAGATTTTTCTAGAAATCTTTTAAATTATTGTATTTGTTAATGAATCGAGCTTTATTAGCTGTAACAGTTTTTGCAATATACAGATTCTGTTCAACATTGCGTATCCTCATGGTGATAAAACAAAAACGATTAGCCTAATAGGCCGGATGGGGAAAAGCGGATCTGGGTTATTGTTTAAAATTGAATTTTTGTGAAAATAAGAACCCATTTGGGATGTCTAGGCGTGGTGGGAATCATATTAAAATGGCCTCTTAGTGAAACAGGCTAATAGTCAACACCTTTCTTGAGATCATTCAAGAGACTTTTTGCGAAAATCTTGGTCGTTTTCCAAAATTCTGTAAAGACGTCTGACTCATCTAATCCACACACCCAAAATATCTTTACCATCTGATTTCACTACCGTAAAAATATTTAAAAAAAAATACAGAACTCTCGATCAGTCATTACGCTTACTGTAGGCAACGTCTGCTCACTTTCTGATGTTGACAGAACTAATTCTCCATGTCACATAATGCAACATTCACTTCGGCTGCAGAATTATACTGCACCTACGTGACCTCTCACGGTACACATTCGAGCATGTTTTGTTCGCAGTAATCTTGAAGTACGCTTCAGGACGTCATGTTCCAAGAACGAAGTCTGGAATTAAATCGTGTGAAAAAAAATCAGACATAATCTTAGCGTTGGCTACGTGTTGCTACAGAATAAAGAGTGCCAGGCGCAATGACAATTATCTTACTCGCCATTCAACACAGGTACATGGAGCGGGAGTGGGGGTGGGGTGCAATTATTTCACCAAACGATCTTTCCTTCCTTCATTCGTTTCCTACTTCCTTCACGTATCAATTTACTTCTCTGTTTCTCCCTTTCTATTTTTCCTTCACCTCTCTTCTTTCACTGGTCTTCCCCTCTTTCTTCTCTCTCGTCTTCCATTTACTTCATTGGTTTCTGAAACCTGTCTTATTTCTTATTCCCTCTTTTTACCCACGTTCGCTTGACTGGGGGGTTCTCATTAGCGTGGCGTACATTTTAGTGATGCTGTCTCATCTGCATGGGTTAACTTCGCAGAATGGTTCTGGTCACGAGTTCTCAGATTTTATATCGCTCTTTCAGTTGCATACATTACATACAGACAACTATTACGTCGTGTATGTATGCTATTTCAACTATATGATTCTATACCCTTCAACAGCATGTAACACTGATTGGTGGGATATGTATCGACAATCTTCATTCGCACAGATTAGGCTACGTAACATCAGTTGACTCATTACAGCTCTCTAATACGGTTTTAGCTGCATGCGTTACGTACTTCAAATGACAACGGAGGCTCGTCATTAATTTAGAGTAGGTAGAGATTTGGAATGACGTGGTCGTGGGTTCTGACTGAGTGCCAGCACAGCCCTTAATAGCTTACGAATACGGCAAGTTATGATTGGAAATTGAACTGGGAGCTATTCAGTGCTGCACTGTGTTTACAGTTTCGTTCCATTCTGCTTAAGTTAGAGGTATAAAACACAGGCAGCCAGCGGAGCCGAATTTCAGGGCAGCGACGGGATAAGAGAACCGCAGACAATTTCATGTAGGAAAAGATCCCTCATCATGACACCAAGAAAATAAAACTGTTACAGCCTTTATGAAAAGGGGCTGTGGGGCTTCTAGTCAATATTCATTACTCAGAGGACGTACAGCGTAACAGAAAGAGAGGGCCCTCAACACCCCACCTCCCCACGATGGACGGGTATCAACATTTTAACCCGTAACTCTTCTAAACCAAAGGGATTCTATACACCACAGTACGCCACATTTGCTTTAGGGTTCTGTCTCCCCATCATCCGCCCTCTATCCTATCTCATCGACTAGTGGTATGTTTACGGCCCTTTCTCAATCCATCTATTTTTAGTTATTACACGCTGAGAAAGCACACAGGCTGTCCTCATTATTATAAACTGAAACTGACATATGACAGCTCTTCAGATGTATGGAAGCACATCATCCAGCCACATTTTTTAAATTAATAGGAAACAATCTATCATTCTCTGGCCTTATAGCGTGTAAGGACCATGATAGAGCCAAGTGCTAACAGAAGGCTTTCCATATTTCACCCCAGGGAGATGCTTCCGAGATTGCTACCTTACTTTTTTCTTCTCCAAAAGTTGCTCTATCTTAGTCAACTAAGACCAAGGTCTATAGAGATGTGCAAAGGCAAAATGTATTATCATTATTAGTTTAAAGACTGTTAACTGTCGGATATGGAGAAGTTTGTACAGGCTACGTAACTGACTAAACAATACACATAATATAATCACTATCAAAATAATTAATAAACTAATAAAAAAAACAAGTAAGTTACTGCAAGTAAACGAAACAAGAAACTCCCTAACAGAGTTCACTCAGTTTGCAGGCACTGAACGGAACATTTCATCACTTCCAACAAGACCCGATAGATGGACAACATTCCGAGCAATTTAAATCCAGTTACACCTTCACAGCCGGTTCATTTATGACACATATTAATATTTTCCTCCACTCTTCTTGAACGTCTACAAGCAGCGTCTTTCAGAAAGGTTTCTTCACAGTGAATAAACCCCCTTAGAAACAAATACCAGATCGTAGTGATCAACGGTATGCGTGAAGAACTGTGGGTGAAAATTACCACGCGCACTAGCGTTTAAATAATTCGAATCAGGGTAAGTGGAACTGCTATTTTTAAGATTTAAAATTTAAAGTGGTTGCTAACTGAATTTACATTCAATTTTGTTGATATTTCACAAAATGTACTACAAACTGATTATCTGAGGTACAAATATAAGAAAAACGTAGTTTACCAGTAGCGATTTAAATTGCTACTGATTGACTAGCCAGACGGGATGATGTTACCTAAAAAAAACATAGTTTATAATTGTGACTCAGGAACGCACAACATATTTTATGAGCTCCATATTACATATGTCCCGTAAGTTTGGGGGAAGTGGAGCCTAGAACTACCTCCCACCACATAAATCACATAAATATCAATGGGATCAATCGAAATGGAAGAACATAACATCACTTCAACTTCCTACACATCAAAGACGGTGTACTGTTTTTTTATTGCAGAAGGAAAGGGTGGAACCCATTTACTGGTGTCCTCTTGTTAATTTTTACGTTCTGTTGACCGTAAATTCCTGTATAATCGTTTTCAAATGAAGCCAACTAGGTGCACACTACTCCTTAGTATATTTGTTTCAACTTCTCTACATGTTTCGGGCAACTATGTGCCCCTCATCAGGAGAACTTACTGTGTCTATGCGACACTGGCATTTTTCACTCCGTGTGGGTGGCTGTCTGGTCTGCAGATCAGACAGCCACCCATACAGAGTGAAAAATATCAAGTGTCGCATAGACACAGTAAGTTTTCCTGATGATGGGCACATAGTTACCCGAAACATGTAGAGAAGTTGAAATAAATATACTAAGAAGTAGTGTGCACCTAGATGGCTTCCTCTTGTTAAATTTAAACCTTTAAAACGACGTAACTAAAATGACCTGCTGTATAGGAGAAAAAGGGGTAAAAACTTCCGACTCGGTAAAGCATCTACCTAATTTCCTATAACCACAAAATCAGTTAAACTAATTAAAACATGCTTAAACGGATACACAATAAAATATACCGAGGCCTAAATGGAAATATGTGTCCAACGCATTTCCGATTCAACATAGTCTAATAAGCACAAAGGGAAGCATATTCTGCATGACATTTGTTGGGGTCAAGTGTGCGTGTGTGTAGTGTTGTGACAACAGGTTTGTGTTTCCGGCCAATGAACAGCAAACCAATTGAGCATGAAACACCACAGAGAACGCATCTACAGACCCTATTCAATTACATTTCGTTTTACATTTCTGTTACTTCACGCCCTTTAGAAAAAAAAATCGACGTGTTGTAGCATCCTCAAGAGACGACGCTGCCTACGGCTCGTGTAACTTCTGGTAATCAGAAATTGGATGGGATGCTATATATATAGATAAGGACATGAAGTCAAAATTTATCTTCAAATTATATTGATCTTAAGGGACAAATAATCATAGAACGGCAAAACAAAGCTGAATTCGGGCAAGCAAAATTGTCAAATATCTAGTGTGTGATGTTTTGTGCAGTAGCACTGAAAAGTCTTGCAGGATAAATCTGTCGGCGAGATATGCTGCCTTCATATTTCTTGTCGAAGAGATTAAACTGCGGATGCAGTTAGCTCGTAACGGCAGGCTGTAAGAAGGGTGGTCAAACACATCCACCGGGGAAGCGAGTAACCCTGCTGAGTCCAGCAGGTGTATCTCAGAAATGTTGATATCCACATACCGCACTGCACGGTGTCACAAAGGAGATGACCATACTATGAAAAATAACAGCCATGAAACTCGTTTATATTCACACTGTGAACAATAAAAAAGCAAATAAAAGCAGTTTTATTTGCAATGCCGATCATGAAGGGCAATGCATTATGCGACGGCTCCCAGGCTTCGGTCCCTTGGTAAGAGCAGCATGAATATGTAGTACGGACATTGGCGGAATGTTACTGGTAGAGTAAAAACCCAATTAGTAGAAAAGGAACCCGTCCCACTGACACTTTATCCAACACAAATCTCACACAGGTTGGGCCGCGGTTACACGCGGTTCTCCGCCGGCGACAAACCTCGAGTCGTGGCAAGACCACAGACTTAAGAAGAAGCGAGAAAAAGTACTGTTTCTGTCCCACGCTCCCTTAAGTCCGAAAGAACGTTACTATGTTTGAAGGTTCCCATGCCTGGTCTGCTTGTGTTCTGGTAACAGAGGCATTAAGACTAATATGAGTATGAAATATTGGTTAAATTACACGGATAGGCGTCAAAATCGAAGTAATCGGCAAACATCCTGTTCCACTGTTCACTACGTACCTCACAGGGTCTGGCCCACGATGAAACTCGAGCCTAATTGAAAATAATTAAGTACAAATTTAGGATGGATACTTAAACACTATATTATCCAACTAATGTACTAATATATAATTCGTAGATACAATTAAAATTATAAAATGTTTAAAAGTGCTCTAACATGTTTCGGATCACAGAGGATCCATCGTCCGGGAGCCTTATACAGTGCTTTGCTAAAATTACAAATATGGTTCTATCGTGTCCGTTAACATGGACGTGGTCGGTGTTATGGCAGCATATTCTGATCCGTTGTGCGTGTGTGTGGTTCACTGTATAGGAAGGCCTTTCCTTTTCCTATGCCTTCATATACGGTGAACTACACACAAACACAACGGGTCAGAATATGCTGCCATAACATCGACCACGTCCATGTCAACGGACACGATAGAACCATATTTGTAATTTCAGCAAAGCACTGTATAAGGCTCCCGGATGATGGATCCTCTGTGATCCGAAACATGTTGGAGCACTTTTAAACATTTTATAATTTTAATTGTATCTACGAATTATATATTAGTACATTAGTTGGATAATAAAGTGTTTAATTGTCACTGATGCACGGTGCAAACATGAAGATTAGTATGGATACATCGAGATATAACAAAATTATGTAATATCTCGATGTATCCACCGTCTGTAACGCACATCCCTGAGCATGGCCAGTTGAGTCGTTAAACATGTACGAGTTATACTATATTTATCATACATTTTCAAACATTCACGTGCATTTGTTGGTTTTAGTTCCATATCTAACTGCCCAACGCACGCCACGGATCATTGAAAACTGTAAAATATCGCTCTTGATTGTCAGAACCATACGGAACACACAAATACACCATGTGAACCAAATGCGTAGATTTTAGTGTTACCCCTGGCTGGACATAACTTAGCCACTAGGCTACAAATAGTTAAGGTGCCTAACTCTTTAAGAAACTAGAATATTACGTATGGCAAAACGATTGTTTTCTTGACTTCATTCATCATTCCGCAGTCTGCCTTACGATAGGCCCACAGCCTCTTCTACAGTGAGTTCTCTACAGACTGCGATCTATTGATTCCTCTTTCAATTTCCAGCATCCTTTCTCTTTCTTAAGCTTATCCAGTAGCTGCTTACGTCTTCTCCCTCTTCTTACCGCCAATTCCATTCTTATATTTTTTTTTCCAATAAAATGTTTTAGAAATCAGTGACAAACCCAATCAGTCTAGATCATTTATACTGTATGTAGGAAACTCCTTTCTTCCTTGCCTCTTATCTAATACTTCATTTTCCACATGATCGGTCCAACTGATCTTCTCCTTCCTTCTCCAGCATCACATTTCAAAACTTATCAGGTATTTCTGATCTTCCTTCCAAAGTGTCCTATTTTCAGCACCTTACAAGGCCATGCTCCAAATGTAGCACTTAACTATTTTCTTCCTTAAATTTAATTCCACTTGTATATCTTGTATCATTTCTTATCATGCTCTCCAAACAGTTGAAATAGTCCATATTCTCCAGCTGTTTTTCATCTATCATAATCCGTAGTGGGGATGGTTGCCTTGATATTCTCACTACCTTCGTTTTCCCACATTCAATCCCATTCCACATAATATTTCTATTTTAATTAGTCTATCAATCGCCCTCTAGCACCGTTTCTTCCATAGCCAGTACAAGGCCATCTCCATGCAACTGAAATAAAGAAGTGAAAGTTCAAAGGCGGGTTTTTTTATTTACATTGCCCGCAAAACTGAAGCTTATCTGCGTAGACACATGACCATCACCTTTCAAAGTCAAGTGGTAATTATGTATACTGTGTGTTTTAACATTCTGAATACCTATATTTGGAAAAAAGGAACAGAATACAGCACAACTCTGGAGCTGCCAACTGCGCTAGCAAATCAGCCTTACTTCCTGACGAACGTCGCCAAATATTGTCAAATATGGCTGCAATAGGAACTATGCAGTATAGGGCACACTATAGTACATGAGAAGCGATTTACACAGGGAGTGTCAGACACACCGACACCTGACACATGAGAATGTTCAGAGGTACTTTGTGCTTGTAATTCTAATTTATTTAACGACTTTTCAGTTACTGAAGTTGTAGGTTTTTACGGCAGAATGAGTGGAAGATAACGATCCCGAAAAAAATGTCAAAGGAAAAGCCGTGACCGAATTTAAGCATTTGCTTGGAGAGAATGAGAAAAACTACGAGAAACTTAAGAAGCCAGCACCAGTGAGGTTAGAACCCGTCATCTCCCTAAACAAGTTAGAGTGTCACCGCTTGATCAGTAAGCTATATAGCATTTGAAGGGTAAGAAAAAACTGTGCACAGCGAGCCATGCATAAGCTAATTATTGCTCGAGTGATGGAGCAATAATTAGCTTCCATGAATACCGACTTTACAAAAGGATAAATTGCAAAAAATCTACTGTTTTAGCCTGTCTTATTATTCTGTGAAACAGAAAACAAGTTATCTTCATCACTTTGTGTTTCACACATGGAGTCTGAAGTTTGAAATTGTACTACACACTCTACACTATAAATCATGCTTACTTACTTACTCCAAGGTGCAGAGTCCTTCTTGAGAAACTAACTGGTTTGCAGCTAGTCAAGAAATTCCCCGCATTTCACGGAACCCGAAGGTTCATTACCGCTCTCACAAGCGCCCGCCACCAGAGCAAGCATCTCGCATGTGAGTGTTTCTTAACAAAGGTTTTTACAGGGAGGGGTTGTTAGCACCTCACCCAACCCCCAAGCTGGAGGATCACCCCTCGTCGGCTGTCCGCGACTGCTTATTCAATTTATTCGCAGCTACCCTCCTTATCGGAGACCGTTCCACTGTTCATTTTACAAAACAAATCATTTTCGACTACATCACTTAGGCAGCATCTACAGGAAGGGCGGCAGTGAACTAGCAAAGTTGGGGCATGTAGAGTTTAAGGAAACATCTCATATTTTGCTTGGAACAGCTGACAAAAACTATGAAAAATCTGAGTTATGAATGCCGGTAAGTTGGGACTGCAATTTTTACATGTTCACGCCTGGAAAAATTCGTCAGCTTATCAGCGAAGTTCGGAACATCACTGTTTCTCATATTAAATATTTCAGTCACGTTCCGCAAAGCAGCATGCACCGCAGACCAATAGGAAGAAAGTTTCAGTCTCCAAATCGCTCCTCGTCTCCTCCATAGTACGCAGTATTATGAAGTGCTGACCTACTGAAAGGGCAACTCCGCTGCATTTAGAAACGAAAGCTTTCAGCACATGGCCCTCTTAACTTTATTCTCACAGAGCAGTCTATATGAATCAGAAAACCATGATAATGCGTAACGATGCGGCAGGTTAATGTTCCACTCCAAAGCACGCGAAGAATTTCTGGTTTAAAAGTCATGGAAATTCTGGTCTGGATTTGATTGAATCTTCAGACGGTATGTGCAACAGCATCTACTAACATCTACGTAAGTATGCAAAACAAGGTGTCTTCACTATTCGGTTATTTAATGACGCTGCTTTTCTGCACATATTACACAACTTAACCTTAGACGGGAAGGTGGGCATGCATAGTAAGAATTCTGAAAGGGGCGGTCGTGACCTATTTGAAAGTGAACTAAATAATCCATAATTCGTTTAAAAGCTATAAGGACAACCACAAAAACACCTGAGGAGGAAAGCCGGTAATCTGGTAGATATTCGATATGGGTTATCTCCCGAATACATATTTAAAGGAGCACTGGCACTACACCCGCTTGCTTGTGTTGTATGTATATGTAACATCGCTGTATATTAAACAATGGTTGGGGTTTTCTTCTTTCCTCCATGCAGTTTATCTTGACAGGCGTATTTAAAAATCAAAGTACTTACTCTGTGCTGTTCTATTATTGACATCCACTCTAACGCTGATCGAATACCAGCAGTTCACGGTGACTTCTGTCGGACTGCTCGAACCTGAAGCCCAAGGAATTACGATCCTTCGAAAAGTCAAGAACTACTCGCACAAAGACACACAGTCAGATCCCAGAAGACTTGAATCGTCAGAAATACCATCGTCAAAACCAAATATTTCACAACCTTTTGTATATTTACGCGAAAGCTTCGTCTACAATAGTTGAAACATCAGCATCTTCTTTTCTTTCCTGTAACAGTAATTGTAGACGTTCGCTGAATGTGGTACAATCGGTCCTAACTCTCAAACAACATACACGTTATTTTAACTGTTACACGAACAGTAATGCTGTCGGCAAATTCTTCTTTGGAATCTTCTTCAAATTGACCCTATGTTAATGTCCAGAGATGCAGTTTTCCTTGCATCATATTGCTCCTTCTTGTACTGAATTGTATTTTCTTCTTTCCTTATTCTTTTCAAAAGTAAATTTATTTATGTTAGTAAGAGCATTAGTGGGTTAAACTGGAATTCAATCGCATGCAGCATTTCGAATTCATACAAACACGAGCCTCAGAGTTACAATTAAGACAGTACTCCTGCACATGGCATCTGTATGTTTTCCAGTAACTCAGCCATGTCGTGTACATTCCAGAGTCTCTCCTCAACCATCCAATTACCAATTTGGGCAACTCATTTCGAAGCATCCGTTACTGCCACCTAATGAGTCTTCAAGTTTCGCCTGTGCAAACAGGTGATAAAGTTCCGCTCGTCGTATCTCCGCTCTGGTATTTTAAATGACGACAAACCGTGATGAATTCTGGGTTCCTTTTGTGTATTATATGAATGGAAAACATTTGGCGTTTATCCAAAGTAACAGACCCTGATGTATGGGGAAGGGGAGTCTCCATGATTGAAACCAAAGCAGTGAATAAGGGAAATGGAGATTAAGTGAGAAATAAGGACGGAGAATGGGTGGAGTTTAAATAATTTAAGATCCGCAGCTAAAAGACGTATTATTACTAAAATTTGAAACTCACTCTTCCAGAGGAAAAGACATTTTCCTTAAGCATGACCAACTTATCTAACAAGTTCGAAAGAAGTACTTTTGCAGTAGAAGTACTGAACCATAATTCGATTTCAAATTTACTCTAAAATTCGATTAAACAGCATACGAAATACCGAGAAAGGCCATAAAACTAAAGCGTGTGAATAATGTCTTGCTACAACGCATAAATATCTTTTTGTTTATGGTTCCGTGCACCGCTGATCTATATTAATAATTGTCTAACAAGATGCAACACACAGCAGTCTACTTATTAATCTGCAAGTTCACTCTACATGTTTCGGGTGTCAACCACACCCATCATCAGGAGTACACAAAACTGTAACTACAGTCTACGGTACTGGACGTAGCTGCACAAAAAATATGACCAGCACCGGAGGCTGTAGTTACAGTTTTGTGTACTCCTGATGATGGGTGTGGTTGACACCCGAAACACGTAGAGTGCACTTGCAGGATAATAAATGGACTGCTTTGTGTTGCAACTCGTTGGACAATTATTAATATGCATAAATATCTGCCGCACAGAAAAGTCCAAAATCCTTGTTGATCTAGCCACGCACCTTTGTCGTTAAGATTTCTACTTAAAGAAATGTTCTTACACGCTTTTATGCAGTGCGACGAATAGTCTATACATTAAAAACGTATTTAATTTTCCTAAACTATTTCAGGTGGCAAGAACCGTTCTTTAAGTAACATAAAATAAATTCAGACCGTAATGAGATATCAGTGGTGTAACATGAGCAGGTTTAAGGCAACATCTCGTTAATCGAACTCTGGAATCTCAAATTGAAATCCCGCCAAGAAAATTAATGGTCGCGAGCGAGTTAAGAAACCACCTGTTATTCCACTTTTCGGTATTATCCCAAAAACTTGGGAGAGGAGGTTTCGATCCGCTAATTAATCACTGTGACAGGCGGGAATATACGGAGAATCCACGGGAGACATTTAAAAAAAATGTTGATTCCAAAAAATTGCCTTACTTTGAGCAAATTTCTGATCCCCATTTCGAATCTCGCTTGTAATCTCCAAGTTTACTTCCATATTTCACTACAGCCATTCTCCCAGCAGCCCTCACGTAGAATCCCGAACCGTCAAGGCAAGTAATTACGGATTTTCTTAACCCTACAGTATATAGTCGGAAGGTCGTGCGACCGGCCATCTCGACACAGGTTTTTTTTTGTTTTGCCTGAGTCTGTAAACAAATGCTGAGATGGTTCCCAAGATTCCAAGTTGCCAGTACATGCTGCTAATGTAGCCCTCCCGACTTAAATCTAGTAGTAACCAATTTCATGTTTTGTTTGCATGTAAAATAACCACTGCCTCCGGGTGACAACCCAATTGCATATATTATATATTATATTATACACATATATTTGATCAGCTGAAGCGTACACGAGAAGTAAGGAGACAGTCAATACGAATAAGAAATAACTGTAAATAGCTGTCATGTCAAATGTATAGATGTTAGCCCTACAGTACTGTGGGGTTTAAATTTCAACTACTGCTCAACATAGACGGGTTTTAAACTTTTAGCACCCTTAAATGTATTTACGATCTACCTTCCACCAAGGCCGGCAGGGTGTTAGGAATGTTAGTACATACAGCATATCGAGGACGGTGTTGAAGTGTTTTCAGCGTACAAAATTCCAGACCTACTTGCAATGAAAATGGAAACCATTCACAGGAAGACCAGCCGGAAGACCCCAGTCTCGATGGGAAGATGATGTCAGGAATGATCGAAGAAGATGAAGCTTATGAAGTGGCCAGAACAAGTACAGGACCGCCTTAAATGGAAGGCTATTGTCAAGAAGGCCAAGACCCTATCAGAGTTGTAGCGCAATACAAGAGACTAGCAACTGAATTTCTTTAATTGATAATTGGCCAGTCGCGTCCTTATTAAATGTGGATAATTAGACATATGATTCCTGCCTGACAGAATACGATCATGTCGTAAAACATTCATAATAAGCACTTTGAAAAATTCGCAACCCCGATGTGTTATGATGTCTCTTCGTTTTGTTCGTAAGTTAAAGCGATTTTCCTATTTCCATTCCAAGTAACATTTCGCTCATTTGCGACAAGACTGTCACAACTCAAAATTTGGCATTTTTTGAGTTCCTGGTATAGAAAGAAACGTTTGCAGATGCGCTTTTAACAGGTATAGTTTCATAACGCAGTTTGCAAAACTCGCCGCTGGAGAGCAGTTGTGTTGTCGTTGCACTCATAAAAAATTACAGCACTTCAAAACCTTTAAAGTTCTCTCCTAAAAAATCACGCATTTTGAGTTGTGACACTGTTGTCGCAAATGAGCGATGTAGCGTCTGTGAAATAACGAAGTAAGTGTTACAGTTCTTAAGACTGCTTTAAGGGTGACGCCCAAAACACCCTCTTCCTTTTCACTGCTCATACTAAACTGCAATATTCTTACACGAGTAAAAAAGACTTTCATCCCTTTAGTTTCTGCAGAACGACAGAGTCCAATTAGTTATGCAAATGCGTGAAAGAAACAAAACAAAAAAGGCGTTAATTTGTATATCTATCCTCCTTTTTTTTTGCCAGCGTCATGCGGTTCTAATATAAAACTTTTGAGGTTGCGTTCCATTAGTGCTCTCTTGGTGTCTTTCAAGAGCTCCTCATGGAAACCTCGGTGATAGAATGAAGCAGAAGGTTTTCTTCGTGCAAATGCACCTTCTCTTGCACTTCTAAAGTCAAGCGAAAGGCCATAAAAGAGCTTTTTTGTATATTTACATTTTCATGAACTAAAATCACTTTTTCTACGTCCCTTCTCATCCCTCTTCTATTCTTCTTTTTTTCTTTGTCTCTATTGTTTCCAACCTTCCGTTTTATAGAGTAAAACTTTTCAGGAAAGCCAAACACCATCCGCTGCTCAAACTTATTTTCATACATTTTTAAAATACACGTTTCTTCGGGATGTAGGCAGTCTCTTTTCAATAAATCGTGACCGTTAAAACTACTTTCAGAGTGATGACGTACATTTACATCATACGACGTGTGTAAAAAATTATCAAGTACCTGGAGTGACAAATATCACCGATCACAGGATATCTAAATAAAATAACGCAGGCATGTTAAGTTTCCCGGCAAAATGTTCCATGCTCTGTGGCTTATAATGTGTCGTAATTTGGAGTTACAGCATTAGAGAGGCCTAGAGTCAAACACAAAAACACAAATATTGAAGCGCAAAATACATTCAAAAAATTACCGCACTGTAAAGAAAGAAAATGCAGGATGCCCGGAGTAAACTGTAGAAAAAGAAGCGACAATTTATTCTGTACCGAAAATATCCTTGAATTTGGTTGCAAAACTTATACGGTAGCAATTATTTCAGGGGTCTCAAAGTAGAAGGGTACTTACTGTTCTGATGATTCACGTGAAATGTACTAGGAAAGTCTGAATGAATTCACCTGGCTGAGAAAAGGAAATGGTGAAGGGCTAATGTAAACGTTATTATTATTATTATGGATCTCTAAAAAGAGACTAAAATTCTTCGAGCAGCTAAAAACTTTGCATACTATGTTACGCATAACGTGCCCATTCTTACAATCACTATATCAACCAACAAATACAGAGAAGGCGATCAGTACCTATATTGGCGTGTTGAAAGTGTATTCCATCGTGTTAGTAGACTCGATAAACGAAGATGCGAGCTATGCATCAGGTTCTATTTTAATGGAACCATACAAACTTCTGAGGTTTAGCAACGTCCTTTTATAAACCCAAAACTACATGTAAACGGGGTGACCTGCCGTCAACGGACAACTGTGTTTCTCTGTTTTATGTTATACACATATGTAAATGGGGAAACACATGTTTCGTCTTTGGAGGCTGTATAGCGTCTAATGACATAGTATAGCCTGCAGAAATTAGCGGCGTATACAGGCACTGCAAGGCAATATTTCAGTATTATCTTAGATACAGAACTGAACGACAAACAATGTGAACCTACATAGCAGACAACCTAATCTGATGCCCCCTGAATGCGAGGGTTAACAGAACAACCACCTGTTCGATTTTGTACATGTGTGTATTTATATGGGGCACATGCACGCCATAATACAGGCAATACAATACGACATTTGAACTTCGCCAATCATTCTTCAGATTGAGGGTCGGGTATCTGTTGTGTATTGGACGTCCTTAAGGAATACATTCTCTACAAACTGTTGAAACACGGCCCTTCACGTGCAAGATACAAGGGTTGGTAGGAGGAAGTCTGTCACAGTACAGGCAAGTGGCAAGCAGCGTGGCCAATCAGAGCTATGGAAACAGAATAGGGGACAGATCTTGTGCCTAACGACAGGGAACTGACAATCTCTCCACTATCTATCTAAACCAAATTAAGTCACCCTAAGGATGGAGGCAAGATGTTCCTCCGAAAGTCACAATTAACCTACGATCACGCATGGTGCAATGACTCAGTTCAAAATTCCTGCAACAACTGCTATGATGAGAAGTTAAGAGGAACTAATAGCTTAAAAAAACTCCATCTCAAAGAAACATCTGGAAAATCAGACTGCGGTCGCAAAGATATGGTTACGAAAAACGATACCGTCCCAAAAGGCTGAACATTCAAATGATGATTAATTCAAATAAACTGGAATTATTCTGTGTTGAATACAGACGTATCGTCTCCATAACAAAACTTGAAATTTTATTCAAAAACAAATACAGGCCCTAGAGTGTACACGGAGGCAACTTCCTCCGAAACTATAGAATCTTCATGCAGTAACACAACGTCAATCATGAAGAGGAAAGCAGTAGGTTCTCACGAAAAACTAAATACGCTTCCATGAAAACACGGTCTACCCTAAAGATGGAGGTAGTTTCTTTCCCAGCAACATTTCTATATTTCATGTGGTCTATTCCACATTGGAGGCAGCACATGGCCCTGAAATTTCGGGAGTTCGTCTAGCAACATAGGCCTTCACTGAAGTCGCAGACTGTTCACCCTTCTGCGAAATTAGAAGTTTCTGCTACAATACACGGTCTACCGTGGGGCACAGGTGGTGCCCTGACCTTTCGGAAGTTCCTTAAAGCAATACAAATTATTAGTTTTTGACGTTCAGGTGAATGTGCATCGTGATAATTTCTTATAATGAATCCAACTAGATGCACCAATTTCCCTAATTTATTTTTGGAATAAAATTCTACATGTCTCGGACCAGTTCTCTGTCCATCATCAGGAGGTTTTCACTATACACACAGCAATGGTGTATGTCATACAGGTTTGCTGACAGCTTGCGAGCAGGATCAGGACAGAACCAGTTCCGTCCTGATCCTGCTTGAAAGCTGTCAGCAAACCTGTATGACATATACGACGGGGTGCTGATAAGTTCTTAGCCCGACCGGGAAGGAAACAAGCTACAGCGACCAAACTCGGGATTTATTCAACATACTCCCCA